>Ga0209723_1000162_pt1 | contig 130938 bp, 97 predicted proteins | sample BiotimSIPDNA_2_FD_185750 | JGI IMG/M metagenome (GOLD analysis project Ga0209723, IMG submission 185750) | Anaerobic biogas reactor microbial communites from Washington, USA - Biogas_R2 time_0 SIP DNA (SPAdes) (version 2) | ecosystem: Engineered > Bioreactor > Anaerobic > Unclassified | place... | reverse complement strand
CCAGATCTGCCTGAGAGATAGTGTAGCTGGCCGTAAACGTCGTCGATGCTCCAGGAGCAAGTGTGGCTACTGTGGCTGGACTGGTTGTGGCCTTGTCATCCGTTACATAGACATCGTAGAGGGTGACGTTGCCGGTGTTCGTTACTACATAACTGTAACTGATTACGTCGCCTACTGCATCGTATGTAGCCGGACTAGCACTCTTGACTATCGTAAGGGCAGGTGACTTAAGTAAAGGAATACTCTCGTCATCACTGTCTGTCAACGTACTACCAGAGGGATTTACTCCGCTAACGGAGGCTGTATTGTCAATTTGGCCTGCATCAATGTCGGCCTGAGTAAGTGTATACGAGCCGGTAAAAGTCGTTGAGTTGGTTTCACCCGGCTCGAGCGTTACAGGTCCTCCTATAACAGTTACCTTAGGATCGGTTACGGTAACATTAACTAAAGTAACAGGACTGTTATTGGTTACAGTAAAAGTATAATTGACAACTTCGCCCGCCTGAGGATAACCATCTGAATCACCATCTACCCAGGCTCCGCTCTTTTCAAGGGTAATCGAACAGTTTGCAACCGTCACAGTGATTGGCACCCTCGGACCAATACAGTCTCCTGAAAGTCCTTCTGCAACCCAGTATGTTATGGTTCCGGGTGTTGCTGTGGAGGGTGTGATGGATGTTTGGGCGCTTCCTCCGGTTTCAGCTGTATAATAATATAATGTGTAGTCAGAATTAGTGGCCGTGGCGGTCAGAGGAACTGCAACATCTCCCATGCAATAAGTTGGATTTATCGGTATGGGTGAAGAGTTCAGTATTGTCACAATAATCTTAAATGTGTACGAACATTCTCCTGGTTCAGGATCAGCTGCCACACCTGGAGGCACTGCTTTATAAATAGTCTCTCCCTCAGTTGCAGGGAATGGTTTGGCAATAGTGTATTCTATGGACCAGTCTTCACTGTAAAATCTTGTGCCAGGAGGAAAATTACCCAGAACATCCGTTACAGGAATAGTTGCTCCTGTATTACAGTAATAAAACTCAGGAACCGGAGGTGTTCCCTGGCAATAAGCATTGAAATAATCAACTGCATTAACGGGAATCACTATCGGGTCACCTATAGCTACACCCTGGCATTCACCGTCACTTTCATAACCCTGTATAAAAGAAGTTGATACAGGAACTCCGGAAACTACTCCAACACCGCTCAATGTACCATCAACGGTAACCTCAAAGTCACATCCAAGTGATAAAGCCAGTATCCTGCAATCATCTGTTACTTCAAGTGTAAATGTAAGCGTCGCAAGCTTGGTTCCTGCATCAGGTGGTATTGGCAAAGTACCGAGATCCCAAACAATAGAACCGTTGGCGCCTTCAGATGCATCAAATTCAGGTGTGCCATAACCATCAAGATAATAATTAGTGAATGAAACACTTCCAAATTCAACAGTGTAAGGTATTGGTATTACTAGCCGTCCGTTATGGATCGATTCAGTCCCAAGATTAGCAATATCAACGGTGTATTCGATGACGTCATTAGGGTTAACCGCTGTGGCAGGTTCAGAATAAGAATAAGTATAAGGAGCCCCGTTTACCTCAATAACCGTATTTAATCCCTCTATTTCAGGCCTGTAGGCATCCACAGCCATGGCAATACAGTAAATAATATAGGTATCCTGGGTGGTGCCATACTTAAATGTAGTAGAAGTCTGATTGTTGGTTATGATTGAATTATCCGGATTGTCAATGTAGAACATAGAGACATCCATCCCAAAATTGTTCAGATCATTCGGGTTACGGGGATTTCCTCCAGTATAGATTGAACTGTTGAAAAAGTTATTTGTATCATTTCCCGCATGAGCCAGATCTACATAATTACTGTTCTGATCTATGATTTGGAAATAATCACCAGCGATTGTCCTGTCTCCTTCACCAGCCATCATCCCTAGCTTCATGTTTATTGGACCAGACTGAGCAGTATTGAATCCTGAAACCGGCAATTCAGCACTATAAGTTGTGCTACCCGGCACATAGGCATAACCATCAAAAATGGTCACATCACGCCAGTTCATTGCTGAGTTCTCATAGACAATGACCATTCCCCAACCACCGTAAAATCCGGTAGCGGTTCCATTTCCTTCACGCAGGGCAACATCAGCTACCGTGTATTCACCAAGTCCATGAGTCTTAACATAATCCGTTACTTCTGCATAAGCAGCGTACATGTTCCCGTACGCATCACTCGGGTAATAGATATCATCTGAGTTGGCAGTCACAGTCTGGTAACTCTCCGTTCCATGCTTCAGTTTAACCTGAAGTTTGTTTAATAACTTACCTTCATAAGTAACATTTGCATAGAAAGAATCATCAATTGTATTATTTTCAGTCGATTTTCGTAAACTATTGACAGTAATTGTCGTTGAACCTGTATTTATAACATACGGCGTTGAAAAAGTCACCATTACCCAGTCTTCGACATAATAAGAACCGGATGTACGAGTGTATCCCAAATCCACCTGATCTCCTGATCCTACCTGCACACGTACATAATTTACGGTTTCATTAGAATTAGTGCTTACTGTAAATACTACGGCATCACCAGAAACGGGAGTAAATGTATATGTCGCAATTCTGGGGTCTGTACCAGTCTGGGAGATTTCCAGTGTATATCCATTAACTGTATTAGAATTGAAATAATCAACTGCCGTTCCGCCTACCGTAAAAGTAGTCGGACTGGTTCCGCCATCATGAGCCCTGCCTGACCAGTATAAGCCGGCATAAAGAATATTTGAACAGGCCGGGATTGCTCCATTCTCGTCAGAAAACTGAAGCGTGGCTGACGATGAATTCAGCGTATTTGCATCACCATCAACGTCCACATAAACCATAGTACTGTTACTATTGGAGGTTTCATCTCCATAAGGATCACGTGTCAGGTTCTTATTCCCAATCATCGTAAAGTCACCCTTGATACTATATATAGTCTGGGTGGGTGTGTAAACCGAAGTTCGCTGGGTAAATGCTTCAACTGTCTGGGCACTTGCGTTCTGAAATACCCCTGTCAGTATAATCAAACCTGTCAGGACTATGCCCTTCAGGTTCATTCTTATATTTGAATAAAATGTATCCATGACTGATCTGCTTTTTCGGTTTTTTATTCGGGAATTGAAAGCTGGTAAATGACCGCCTTAAGATTCTTCCTGGTACCTGATATCATTCCGTGCACAAGGCCTTCGAGACAATTGTCACTGTTGTTGCCGCATGCATCATAACTGAAAAGTACCAGAACATACTTAAGGTTGCCAAACCCAATCAGCCTGGATAAGTCCAGATTAACCCCTGCTTCAGCTGGTCCGGTAATCTCCACTCTCAGCAACTTTACCCGGGCAAAGTCAGGATTAAGTACATAAAGCTCCTCTATGGATGCAACATCCGAGAAGGCAACAAGGATATCATTACTGGGCGTATTCTTGCCGGCAATGGTAATCTTTCCATCATCAAGGTATATTGCCTTGTGCACATCGCGAAGGAGACTTTCCAGCATCGGACCGTCTTCCTCTCCTTTGACCTCAACACCGGCCAAAGTTTCCTTAATACTTAATATCTTTCCGTCCTGGGCAGATAGTCCAGAAAAGACCATAAATAAAACCAAAGCAGGAAACAGTTTCCAAACCTTGATCCTCTTCATACTATTGTAAATAGTACAATTTGTCAGAAAATGATTGAGCTTTTTCATCTTGTATTTTGCTTTATATTATTTCATTAAGTGGATTGCACAATTCAGGAGTAATCACAAACACGAAAAGCCTCCCGGGAAGGCTGAATGTTTTTCCAATATTACTCTCATTTGAGGAAGCGTAGAGTTGCTCCATACAGTGGGGTTTTATGTGTCTTTATCAATTTACGGTACCAGTTTTAAACCAGACCTGAAGCTTCCCCACCTTCAGGGTAATCTAATTAACTATTTATTAAAACCTTAAAAAAAATATTGTCAATTACCGACTATCCTTTTCGCTACTATAGGTCCACTAAAATTAAAAATATTGAGCCGGACATACCTAATAAAATGGGACGAGTTTGATTAAAGAACAGGTAGATTTGATAAAACTCATTTTTTTAGTGACCAATGAGAAATAGAGAAAATAAGTTGAGGGAAAACATTAAAAGAAGGTCTGGTTTTGGCTTGCTATAACACTGATATTTAATATATTACAATTACAGGCACGGTCTGGCGTTAGTTTCATTTTGAAAGCAAACCCGTATTTCTAATAGATATTTTTGTAAGTATCGCCAGATTGACTTACTAATATTTATTTAAATACCCGAAGGTATTATAATATTTAGATAAATGCATAACTCTGCAGACCCGTAACTCCTAAAGCCTCACCACCACCGGCGGCAGGTTGAACCCTTCAAGGTGCAACAGTAACGGGGTGTTGCGATCCTCCTGGCTGAGGGCGGTGAGATCAACATCAATGCTCTTGCGCTCGCCGGGGAGCAGCACGATATAATTGTCATCAATGAAGACCGGCAGCACCATCGCACCGTCGGAGGCACGCACCACCTTCATGCGGACGAAGAAGGAGGCCACCTCGCCGCTGTTGGCCAGATCCACACTGACCTTGCCATCCTTGTTCTTCATCATCTGACCAACCACCTTCGCCGGAGGCAGCATGGTCAGCCTCGTCCGGTCGCCGCCATTCGGGAACCAGTACGTGTTCTCATCAACGGTCAGACCGGTGGAGACATAGGTTATGTACAGCTTCAGGAACTGCACAGCAGCCGCGGGACTGCTCAGGTCAGGCTCCCACAGACGGGTGATGCTGTATCCGTCAACGGTCATCTCCTCCGCCTTCTTCCATATCTCCCTGCCATACTCGTCGGTCAGCACAGCCACCATCCTCAGACCCTTACGCTCTTTCGGGGTGGTATTGACCACGTATATTGCCGAGTCGGCAGGATTGAACATCAGGTGCATGGGCGCGGCGCCATGCCTGAACCCGTAAAAACCGGCATTCTGATCAAGATACCAGTCGTAAAACTGACCCTTCAGCGCCGGCCATGGATTCTGACTCTTCCATACCAGGAAACCGGTATACCAGTCCCACATGTGCGAAGTGTAACCCTCTGCCATGGAGCGGTACTGCTCATAGTTAAGCAGCTGAGCCTTTCTTACGAAATCGGCCAGGTCAGCAGGCTCACCCAGCTGCTCTATCATCCCGCCATAACCCATATACTTATGGTATCGCCATACTGGGTTCACCTCTTTACCGGCAGGAACCACCAGGTCCTTCTCATCCATCATCTTTTTCAACCCCTCCATATTCGGAAGGCCCACTGACCCTATCTCAGGATTGAACGGATGCCATTTCCCGGTGAAAAACCAGAGCGGCTCCCTGATGCTGTACGGTCCGTCAGCCGTGCCGCCGATAGTGTTGCGCAGCAGATCCTCCGAGGTGGACTCATCAAGCCATACCCTTGTACCGTCAATCTCCTCCAGGCGCTTCTGTATGAGCGTGTCGATCCCCTCCGGCAGCGGGAACTCATTTCCCCCGCATAACAGGTAAAGGGAGGGGTGATTGCGCAACATAATGATTTGGTCTTCAACGGATCTCAGGAACAGCGAGTCGTCATCAGGGTACTGCCGCCTGACCTCCTGGCTGTCGGCCTTCCTCAGCGTATCGGGCCACCTGCCGTTGCAATCGCCTGTGATCCACAGATCCTGCCACACAAGTATACCGTTCCTGTCGCAGGCATCATAGAATTCAGGCCTCTCGGTGATTGATCCGCCCCAGACCCTGATCATGTTCATGTTCATCTCCGCATGCATCCTGACCTCAGCCTCGTATCGTTCAGGGCTCAGCCGCAGCATGCCGTCGGAGGCGATCCAGTTGGCGCCCCGCACAAAAAGTTTCTGGCCGTTGATTGTAAAGACCCTGGCGCCCAGAGAATCATCAAAGTAGCTTCCCGTCTCACGGAATCCGAACATCAGATCTTCGCGGTCAAGCGTATTGCCTTTCTTGTCATGGAAAGTGATCACGGCAGGGTATAATGATGGCTGGCCCATACCGTTGGGCCACCATATCCTTGGATCGGTCTGTTTCTGCTCCCTGAAGGTGAAGGTCACGGTTGAGGTTGGCGGAATCTTCAGCTTCTTCTTGTCTGTTGAGCCCATATAGGCCACGGCGATCTCGCCCTCCACAATCTTGTCAGTGGGGTTCACCAGCTCGGCGGAAAATGTTACAAAGGCCGGGTCCTGGAGCTCCTCAGGCAGGCGTTCGCCCGGCACCCTGGTACGTGCGAAGCCGTTCCTTATGTCAATATCTCCGGTCACCTCTATGGTGACCTTATCCCATATACCTGTATTCCTGTCCCTTATGGGCGGTATCCAGTCCCAGCCGGGGGTGAACTGCATTGTAACATCCCGTCCGATGGTGCCGTCACCGCCCTGGCCTCCGTTGGGATTGCCCGGGTTCAGCGGAGGTTCAACCCTTATGGCGAGCCGGTTGTGCTCCTCGCGGTTGAGAAGAGAAGTAACATTGTATTTATGGCGAAGGAACATGCCCTCATTGATGCTGTCGCTTATGCGTGTACCGTTGAGAAAGATCTCGGCCCTGTAGTTGATACCCCTGAAATTCAGCCATACCTGTCTTGTCGAATCGACACTCCCGGTGGAGAAGCGGGTAAAGAACCAGTATGTGTAATAATCGCGTCCTGCCTGCCAGACATCGGGGATATCCTCGTTATTCATGCCATACCAGGGTTCGGGCATCCTGCCATTATTAACCAGGGTTGTAAGCACTGTACCGGGCACGGTGGCGTTTATCCATCCTGTCAGGTCGGGTTCATCTGCCGTCAGCTGGCAGCCGTCAAGGCTCACTTCCGAGGCTTTTTTTGCCCTCCACCCGGTATTGAGCGGTGTCTCCTGCGATGCCGCCAGCAGAGTAATACATGACAAAAAACTGATTATAAGTGCCCTTTTCATCTCATTCTCCGGTTTTAATCAAGCATGGAAAGATATATAAATAATCCTTTATTGAATAAATATTTGCCCTGGTCACTTTGATTTTAGCGCGGGAATAACAAAATTGCAGGTTAATTTGACCCGATCATGCAGCCCCCCGTCACCAGAGAGCGAGAAAGGCTCTTTGCCCTTATTCTTACGCAACACCGGCGCTGGGGCTCCGTGCTGATGCCATACATGCTGGAGAGGATGCCGGGACGGGAATACTATTCATTAAATGAGGCTCTCTCCCCCTTCCCGAACAGTGTGATCCTTTCGGGGCTGGACAATGAAGAGAGGGAGGCCGTCCGCCTGGTGAACGAGTACTCAGACCGCAATCTGCACAAGCTCTTCTCAAAGCACCGCAATGCGAAGGAGTTCATGGAGAATGTCACTGACAAGAATTTCGAGGAGCTCATCAAACCCTTTATTGAGTCAAGGATATGCCAATGTCTTAAGATTGCCCTTCATGAGGAATTACCTCTATTCCATCAGAAAACAAAGATCACCTCCCTTCACCCTGAGGACAGTCTGACTATCAATAGCGTTGAGTCGAAGCCGGTCTTCAGGTTCAATCGCACTCCCGGGTCAACCAGCTACAGCCTGGTCATCGAGTCGGACGGCCACCCCGTCCACCTGCGCAATCCTTCAGTTGAGATACTCTCGAACAAACCCTGTGTCATAAGGATTGATCACACCATCCACTTCGTTGCCGACATAGAGGGCACCAAGATCAAGCCTTTCCTGACACGTGACAGGATAATGATTCCTGAAGCCACCGCCGAGAAATACTTCTCTACCTTTGTGTTGCAGGTAATCAACAATCACCAGGTCACAGGAACAGGATTTACCCTGAAGGATGGCGTGGCAGAAAAGAAGGCTTTTCTGACCATTGAGAGGACGGTCACAGGCATGCCAGCCGCCATCCTCAAGTTCCGCTATGACAGGCTGGAGGTATGGCTCTATGATGAGATGAAGCACTTCACCTCTTTCCGCAATGACGACGGGCAGTTCACTTTCCTGAGGAAAGAGCGTGACAGGGCATGGGAGAAGAGCTGTCTGGCAGCGCTGGATGAGGCAGGCCTTTTCTCGGAGGATGGCATTCACTTTGTCACTGCCGGCACACGGGAAGAGGAGGACGATGGCCTCTATGACCTTATAGAGACTGTCTCGTACAACAGGAAGAGGCTGGAGGAGGCAGGACTCATTATCCGTGCAGGCAGTCTTGACCGTAAGTATGCATTTGATCCTGTTGAGATCAGTATCAGCCATCAGGTCATCAACGACTGGTTCGACCTTAAAGCCATTGTGACCATCGGCGCTTTCAGCATCCCCTTCACCAGGTTCAGGCGCAATATCCTGGAAGGGAAGCGCGAGTACCTGTTGCCTGACGGCACCGTAGCACTGCTGCCGGAGGAGTGGTTCTCCCGTTACCGCGGCCTGTTCGAGCTGGGCAAGGAGAGGGATGAAAAAATGATGCTTCACAAGCAGCACTTCGGGATACTCAGCGAGGTTGTCTCTGGCGAGGAATGTGACACCTGTGCCCGGCTTAAGAATCTCGTCATGCCTGCCAGGCTCAGGTTGCTCCCTGCACCAAAGGGACTGAAGGCTGAACTCAGGCCCTACCAGAAGGAAGGGTTCAGCTGGCTCCATTTCCTGCAGTCGAATAACCTGGGTGGTTGCCTGGCTGATGACATGGGACTGGGGAAGACGTTGCAGACGCTGGCCCTGCTGCTGTGGAACAGGGAACAGATGCAGGCACGCAGGGATGCCGCCAGGGCGCGTGACGCGGTAAGGGAAGACACGAAAGAGCGGCAGCTTTCTCTCTTCAGCAGGAACATGCCCCCGGCCACATCACTGATCATTGTACCCGCCTCACTGTGCCATAACTGGCATAACGAGATTGAACGGTTCACTCCCTCACTGAGAACACTCATACATTACGGGCCCGCACGACACAGGTCAGCATCACAGTTCACCGCCTATGACATCATCATCTCCAGTTACCACACGGTGCGCCAGGACATAGAGATATTCACCCAGCTGAACTTCTTCTATGTTGTTCTTGACGAGAGCCAGCATATCAAAAATCCCTCGTCGCACATCTACAGATCGGTCATGCGCCTCAGGGCTGACAACAGGCTGGTGCTCACAGGCACGCCCGTGGAGAACTCACTCACCGATCTCTGGACACAGCTTAACTTTGTCAATCCAGGCCTGCTGGGCTCGCTGGCCTTCTTCAGGAGGGAGTTTGCCCGGCCAATTGAACGAAACAATGAGGAGGAGAAGGAGGACAGGCTCCGGAAGATCATCCAACCCTTCATCATGAGACGGACAAAGGAGATGGTAGTGAGAGAGCTGCCCCCGGTGACGGAGCAGGTAGTTTACTGTGATATGGCCGAAGAACAGGCGACAATTTATGAAAGGGAAAAATCCGCAGTGCGAAATACAATCCTTGAGAACATTGAGTCTTTAGGCATAGAAAAGTCTGCCATTGTGGTGCTCCAGGGGCTGATGAGGCTCAGACAGCTGGCCAATCATCCGGTGATGACCGACGATAATTACACGGGAGGATCAGGCAAGTTTGATACTGTTACCCATAACATTGAGAGCGTGATCTCAGAAGGGCACAGGATACTGATCTTCTCATCGTTCGTCAAGCACCTCGAGCTCTTCCCGGCGTGGCTGGAGCGAAAAGGCATAGGCTACACCATGCTGACCGGCTCCACCAGGGAACGCGGAAAGGTCATCGGAACATTCAGGAACGATGCCAGCATCAAGGTCTTCCTGATCTCGCTGAAGGCCGGAGGCGTGGGGCTCAACCTTACCGAAGCCGACTATGTCTTCATCCTTGACCCGTGGTGGAATCCCGCTTCCGAGATACAGGCCCTGAGCCGCGCCCACAGGATAGGCCAGGAAAAGAGGGTGTTCGTTCACAGATACATCTCCGGCAATACAATTGAGGAAAAGATCCAGAGACTCCAGGAGAAGAAGACAAAACTGGCCGGAACATTCGTTGATGCAAATAATCCTCTGGGTGATATAGGCGTCACTGAGATGCTTGAAATACTGAACTGATTTTTTTTATAGTTTTACAATGGATTCCTTTATGCTTATCAAATAAACGCTGCAATGAACAATTATCAGAATCATCCTCTTGCCGGAGCAACAGACCTTGACAGTGCATTCAACAAGCTGTGGTATTTTTACAAAAAGTATTTCATCGGGCTCTACATCATCTCAGTGGTCAGCGCCCTGCTCACATCTCTTTTCACCAAAAATATTGATCTAGCTTCATTCCAGACTGTTTCCAGTGATCCGGAGGCGGCATTTGAGCTTATGAAGTCATGGGCCGGACCATATACGCTGATGATGCTCGTGTCACTGCTCTTCGTTGTGGTTCTGCATATATGGGTACTGGAGAGGCCCGCCGGGGAGCAGGGATCCATGCCATCAATGTTGAAGATGACCCTGGTGGCGCTGTTGCCATATCTCGTTGCCATGGTTATTCTAACGGTGATAATGACTCTGCTTATAACGGTGGGTGTTGTTCTGCTGGTACTGCCGGGCTTGTTTGCCCTGTTTTACATGGCCACGGTAATAATGTTTGCCATGCCTGTCACCCTTGTCGAAACCCGCAATCCATTTGAGGTGATAGGGCGCTCGTTCAGGCTGGCACATAAGAACCTATGGCCCAACATGGGGTGGGTTGTGGTTGTCTTGCTGATAATTGTTATTGCATCAATGCTTCTGAGTGCACTGGTTATGCTGCCTTTCACCGGCACTTTCATGCGTTCTTTTGCCGATCCGGAGCAGGCTGCCTCATTGCTTGAGATGCATCGCAATCCCCTTTTCATCGGATTGAACGCCCTCACCACAGCCCTTGTGACGCCTCTGATGCCCATTCTGGCCTTCCTGCTCTATTTCAGGAACCGCAGTGAGGAAGCTGTGGCAGAGATAACCACAGACAATGACGGAACTGTGAGAGTAGAGGATCTTTATCCTCCGGTAGCAGACAATAACTGATCAGGCTCCGATCTCCACTATCCAGACACCCGGCTCGGTTATCTCCAGCTCAATGTATGTGTCCACCCTTACCGTCTTGAGCTTGCTCCATTTGAGGAAGCTGACGCGAAGTCTGAACGGGAACTGGCAATTTCTGAACTCCATCTGCGAATTAAGGAACTCCGACTCGTATCCTGATGAACCTGTGATCTGAAGGTTTGACACTTCGAGGGTGCCGGAGGTGATCGGCTTCAGATGAACGCGGATCTCCTCTCCGTCAGTGTACCGGTAGACACGGTAGCGCTCCATGGCCCTCGAGGAGATGATGCTATAACCCTTGCTGCTCTTCTGCTGGCCCTTGTAAATGTCCCTGGTCCACATCCCCTCCTGGATGGAATCAGTCCCCATATACTTAAATGTATACTTCCCGTTGCCGTGCCTTTGTCCTTTTGACCACGCACCCACGTAAACCGAGCTGTCAGCATAGGTGTAGGTGCCCTTGCCGTGTGGCAGGCCCTTTTTGAAGGCACCGGCATAATGATCCACACCCCATGCCTCACCCACACCATGGGCGAGCCCGTTCCGGCATTCTCCCACATAGCGCTCACTGATATCCTTCATCAGTACAGCGCAGCGGTCCTGTGACATAATATTTATATTGACTCCCAGCAACAGCAGTGCTGTAATAGTAAAAAAAGACCCGGGATTTTTCATTCGGTTATCTTATTATTATTTCATTGGCGGAATGGCACTTACATGAAAATAAACAATCATATCCCTTTGCAGGGTCACTGTTCATGTAAGTTTCATTGCCTGATTATATTGCCCTCTAAAGTTATTGATCTTATGCTACAAAAATCCGGCCATTATCATTCGCCAAACCGTTTGCGCATCTTTCCCGATATTTTCTCATCGGGATACTGATCTGCAAAAGTCTGCCAGTACTCCTTAACGTTCTCTTTCACCTCCCTGCGCAGCAGCAGTATGCCGATCAGGTTTGGCACTGCCATCAGCACGATGGCAACGTATGAGAGCGACCAGATGATGGTTGTGTCAGTGAACGACGCAACAAAAAAGCCCGCCACATAGACAATCCTGTATATTATCACATATTTCTGACCGAAGAGGTAGGTGGTTGCCCGGTCGCCATAGTAAGACCATGATATGGCTGTTGAAAAGGCAAAGAGCAGCAGAGAGAAGGTAACTATATATGATCCATATCCTTTCAGCATGCTATGGCTGAAAGCATAGGTAGTAAGAGGTGCACTGTGGATAAGCGACTCTCCTTCAACGGTGAGGGTTGACATGGGAGCCAGTTTGCCGGCTATTACCTCCAGTTCTCCGTTAAAGGGGTCTTTTCCGGAGAGGAACCTGACATTCTCAGCCAGCGATCTTGCATGAATAACAGAAATCCCCTCAGTGGCAATCTCACCATTATCTATTTCCAGCATGCCATTGTACAGATCAAGGAATTCGCTACCCCTGATATGTTTCCCAAGCCGTTTAACATCCTCCCTGTTGCTGTCGTCATATACTCCGGCCAGCACCTGCACATCAGTAGGCTGGAACTGGTTATCCGTCTTCGTGTTCCATGCCCCGGATGCCAGCAAAACCAGTCCTGTCAGTGTGCATATGCATATGGTATCAATGAACGGCTCCAGCAATGCCACCATACCCTCTGATACAGGCTCCGGGGCACGGGCTGCCGAGTGTGCTATCGGGGCTGATCCCTGGCCTGACTCGTTGGAGAAGAGCCCCCTGTTCACTCCCCTGTTCATCGCAAAGGCGAAGGAGGCGCCCAGAAAACCTCCCGCAGCTGCCGAACCTGTAAAGGCATCAGTAAAGATGGAGACAAACGACGGGATGATGTTCTCAGGATGTGTGAAGATGACCAGCAGAGCGCCCAAAATGTAAAGCATTGCCATAAAAGGCACAAGGACCGAGGTCACTTTGGCTATCCTCTTAATCCCACCAATGATAACCAGTGCCAGCAGCACCGCAAGTATGGCTCCGGTGACTATATGCCTTATGCCAAAGGAGGTGAAGACGGAGTTGGATATGCTGTTTATCTGTGGCAGGTTGCCTGTGCCGAAGGAGCTTAATATAGTTGCCCCGGCGAAAAAGGCTCCCAGAACCACTCCTGTCTTGATGACCTTGCCGCTGCGGGTCTTGATGTTCAGACGCTTCTTCATATAGTACATCGGGCCCCCGGATACCGAACCATCAGGAAGGATGTCACGGTATTTGTGCGAGATTGATACTTCAACCATCTTTGTACACATACCTATGGCCGCCGTTACCAGCATCCAGAACAATGCAGCGGGCCCTCCAAGGTGAATTGCCAGGGCCACCCCGGCAATATTGCCTGTACCCACGGTGCCTGAGAGGGCGGTGGCAAGCGACTGAAAATGAGAGGTATCACCTATGTCATGCGAATGGTCATATTTGCCGGTGGTTATCCTTATGGCGTGACGGAAATACCTTATCTGCGGGAAACCCAGGTAGATAGTAAAGAAGAGCCCGGTACCGATAAGCAGCACCATGAACCATGGATGACCGCCCAGGTAACCGTCAAGCTTTACAAGAAAATCGTTTAAACCGTGCATGAGGATGTCAGGATTTTAAAATTTAAGCAGACCCAGTCCGTTCAGGAAGACCAGTGCAATAGCCACAGGTGCAATGAAGCGTATGATGAAGCGATATAACGGGAAGTATCTCACCGGGAGAACCCCTTCGTTGGAGAGCTCATCCCTGACTGAACGGCCGGGGAAGAACCATCCGAGGAAGGCAACAATAAGAAGACCTCCCAGCGGCAACAGGATATTTGCAGTGGTAAAATTGAACAGGTCAAAGATATTCAGTCTGAAGAGCTTCACGTCTTTCATCACACCCCAGGAGAGTGATGCTGCAATCCCGAGGATGAACATAGATGCCGTGGCAATGATTACTGCCGTGCGCCTGTTCAGGTTAAGCTGTTCAGAGAAATAGGCCACTATCACCTCCAGGACTGAGATGGTGGATGTCAGTGCAGCTATGGCCAGAAGAAAGAAGAAGGCAAAGGCGAAGATCATCCCGCCGGTTATCTGCTGGAAGATGCCGGGCAGCACGATGAATGTCAGCGCCTCACCCGAGGCCGGTGAGATACCAAATGCAAATACAGCCGGAAAGATTGCCAGGCCGGCAAGAATCGCTATCAGCAGGTCAACCATTGATACCTGTACTGCCGTACTTGCCAGCTTATTGTCAGCCGGGATATAGGAACCATAAGTGATCAGTGTACCCATCCCGATACTGAGTGAGAAGAATGCCTGTCCCAGAGCCATAAGTACGGTTGTTCCGGTGATCTTTGAAAAATCAGGTCTGAAAAGGAACTCGATCCCTTTACCTGCTCCCGGAAGGGTTAGTGACTTGACGCACATGAGCAGTAGCAGAATGAATAGCAGAGGCATCAGCACTTTGGTCGATTTTTCTATCCCCTTACGCACACCGCCGAGAACTATTCCTGCAGTGGCCAGAAGGAAGATGGAGAACCACAACGCCGGTCTGAGTGATTCACTCCTGAAGGCGTCAAACATCACTGTAAGCTCAGCTGATGACTTGCCCTTGATGCCTCCTATAAGGATCTGGTAGATGTATTCAAGGGTCCAGCCTGCCACCGCAGTATAGAAAGCCAGGATCATGAATGCCGACACTATGCCCATCATTCCAACCAGGTACCAGGGCCGGCGCGAGGAAAGCATCCTGAATGCTCCCACAGGGTTGCGTTGCGCCCTTCTGCCAATAACCAGCTCGGACATCATCACCGGTATACCGATGGCAAAAATTATTACCAGGTAAATTATCAGGAAGGCCCCACCCCCGTTCTCTCCAAGCACATACGGAAATCTCCATATGTTGCCCAGTCCGACGGCAGAGCCGGCTGCTGCCATAATAACCCCCATCCTGCTGCCAAAGGAACCCCTGGTGGAAAAATCAAATCCGCTCATCTTAAACCCAGATTTACCTGTGATATTTTTAAAAGCTTAAAGGTGGCAAAAATCTTAAAAGCAACAATGAATAGCTGTTAAAAAACAGTAACCACAGATCATTTGAAAAGAAGCTGAGTAATCCGTAATCATTCGGCAGGCGCAATCAGCGTGTAATGCAATGAAGGCAGGCCCTTGAGACCTGCCTTCACCAGCATAAATTTATAAACTATGTACTAGTAAGATTCTCTCTCTATATAGTGTGTATGCAGGAGCTCATGTGATTTATGCCCGTTGGGTTTCTCGAGGAACTCCTCGTAGATGGCTTTGATCTCGGGGTTCTCATGAGACTTCCTGATATCCATATGCATATCCTCTGCATAGATTGCCTCCATACGCTTCTGGCGAACTGCCGCATTGGTAGGTATAGGCTGGCCGCCGCCGCCGAGACATCCTCCCGGGCAGGCCATGATCTCAATGAAGTGATACGAAGCCTTGCCGGTGCTCACTGCTTTGGCGATCTTGTTGGCATTGACCAGTCCGTGTGCAATGGCCACCTTCAGCTCGGCACCCTCGAGGAATCTCCATTCCTCGGTTGTTCCTTCTATCTTGATTGTAGCCTCCTTCACTCCCTCCATGCCTCTTACGGGCATGATATTCAGGTTCTTGAATGGCACCGGCTTGCCGGTAACGATCTCATAGGCGGTTCGCAGTGCTGCTTCCATAACTCCTCCGGTGGCGCCAAAGATCACTCCTGCGCCGGTAGAGACCCCCATGATTGAATCATAGTGACTCGGTTCGATAGTTCGAAAATCAATCCCTGCCTGCTTGATCATCACTGCCAGCTCGCGGGTTGTAAGAACGTAGTCAATGTCCTTGTAACCGCTTGACCTCATCTCAGGCCTGTCAGCCTCATACTTCTTCGCCGTGCACGGCATGATTGATACCGAAACAACCTTTGCAGGGTCCAGGTTGCGCTTCTGAGCATAGAATGTCTTAGCCAGGGCGCCGAACATCTGCTGCGGAGACTTGCATGTGGAGAGGTTGGCCAGCATATGCGGGTATTTATGCTCAATGAACTTGATCCATCCCGGCGAGCATGAGGTGAACATGGGCAGTGCCATGCTGTGGTCATTCTCAACCAGTACTTTCTTCAGCCTGGTCAGCAGCTCCGTTCCCTCTTCTATGATGGTCAGGTCAGCGGTGAAGTCGGTGTCAAGCACTGAATCAAAGCCCAGCTGACGCAGGGCAGTGACCATCTTGCCTGTCACCCTCTCACCCGGATCATATCCAAGATCTTCACCCAGAGCTACCCTTACTGCCGGGGCTGTCTGTACTACCACATGCATGTCAGGATCATAGATAGCATCCCACACATGATCAATATATGTCTTTTCAGTCAGGGCTCCCGTCGGGCAGCGGTTGACGCACTGGCCGCAATTGGTACATACAACGTGGCTCATGGGCCTGTCATGGAACGAAGAGATCTTCATCCTTGAACCCTTGTTTGCCACGGCTATTGCCGATACATGCTGCAACTGAGCGCATGTGCGCACGCAGCGCTGGCACCTGATACACTTGCTGTCATCCTTTATAAACGCCGGCGAAGACCTGTCAATCAAATAATCATGATCTTCCACAAGGTCAAGGAATATATGTTCGCCAAAGGAATACTCATTAGCCAGCGTCTGCAGCTCGCACTTCTGATTCTTGTAGCACTTGGTGCAGTCAGCACGGTGCTCTGAGAGCAGCAGTTCAACAATGTGCTTGCGTGCATTCCTTACCTTCAGAGTATTTGTGTGGATATCCATCCCTTCCGCCACGGGCATTGCGCACGCAGCTACCAGTGTGCGGGCTCCCGTCTGTTCCACCACGCATACCCTGCAGTTACCGGCCACACACAGATCCGGGTGATTGCAGAGAGTGGGGATAACTATACCCAGCTTTTTGGCAGCATCAAGAACTGTTGTCCCTTTTGCTACCTTTACTTCCTGATCATTTATCTTAAGAGTTACCATTTTTTTCCGTGCTAGTGTTAATAAATTATCTCTTCCCTGAAATTCTCAACTATTGATTTAAAGGCGTTTCCCACTGACTGGCCCAGACCGCATTTTGATGCCACCTTCATGGTGTCGGCAAGTTTAACAAGTTCATTCAGATAGGTTGATTTAGCCTCTCCCTTCTTCACCTTTTCCACGCCCTTTAGCAGCTGCTGGCATCCCACGCGGCATGGCGTGCACTGTCCGCACGACTCTTCTGCAAAGAAATCAAGGTAGTTGTGGAGTACGTTATACATTGAGCGTGAGCTGTTGAACAGCTTCATTGAACCTCCTGTGGGCACTCCCTCGAAGCCGATAATTGTCTCCTCAAACTTCTTCCGTGGCACGCAGAACCCTGATGCTCCTCCTACCTGCACTGCCTTGGTGTCGCCATCACCAAACTCATCTACAAACTGCTGAACGGTCATACCCAGTTCCAGTTCGTAGATTCCCGGCACCGGGGTGTCTCCTGATACTGAAAAGACCTTTGATCCGCGCGAATCCTTGGTACCCAGCTTGACATACTCCTGGGGCCCCTTCGCGATGATCATCATGGCGGTCACCAACGTCTCGACATTGTTTATAGAGGTGGGCTTGCAGAAGAGACCGGACGTGGTTGGGTAGGGCGGCTTGTTGCGAGGCTCACCGCGGAAGCCCTCTATCGACTCAAACAGGGCGCTCTCTTCACCGCATATGTATGCTCCGCTGCCCATCCGGTACTCAATATTGAAATCATACCCAATCTCAGCAATCATCTTATGGAACTTATGTAGCTCAAGATAGAGCTGAGGCAGGAGGAACCTGTATTCGCCACGGAGATAGATGAAACCCTTCTTTGCTCCTATTGCCTTTCCTGCTATGGCCATCCCGCCATATACCTTATATACTACCCTGTCAAGGATCTCACGGTCCTTGAATGTCCCGGGCTCACCCTCATCGGCATTACATACTATATATTTCTCCGGATCCTTCTCGGCTGCTGTGAACTTCCACTTCATCCCCGTCGGGAAGCCGGCTCCTCCCCTGCCCCTGAGACCCGACTCCAGAACCTGGTCTATTATCTTCTCATTGGGCATAGAGAAGGCTGTAGTCAATACCTCCCTGGCATCTATACTTTCAAATATAAGATCAACTTTGGTCAGTGCTTTACTATTCATAATGGTGCCTCCCTCTATTATTTACGCATGTAACCTTTAATAATATCTATAACCGACTCGGGCGTGAGATCAGTATACGGCATGTCATTGATAAGCATCGCCGGCGCTTTGTGACACCACCCTATGCAGTTGGTCTCAAGAAGCGTGAACATTTTGTCAGGAGTGGTCTCACCAACCTTTATCTTCAATATCTCCTCCAGCGTGCTGATTATGTCAATCTTCCCCTTCATGGAGCACGTGATGGTCTTGCAAACCCTGATCACATTCTTCCCCCTCTCCTCCGTGTCAAGGAAAGTATAGAATGACGCTGTCCCGTATACCTCTGCTGCCGAGATGTCAAGCTCCGTGGCAACCTCAACCATCGCCTCATCGGTCAGATAGTTATGCTTCTTTACAATGTCCTGAAGTATCGGCATCAGGCTCTCTCTCGTGCGCCCGTACTTGTCTGCCAGATCCTTCACCATTTTACCAGTTTGATACATTTCTGTTTCAGTTTAAGTTGTTAATTCTAGCTGGAAGTAATTCCTCAGATTCCAGCTGTGAAAATAATAACAATAACCGAACGAAAAACCTTACTTATGTCATGTTTTAAGAAATATTATTCAACACCGGTGGCAGCAAACCATGGTAAGTGCAACCCGTCATGCCAATTTCTCTACCCATTTTGCCCGATTCGTCCACCATTTTTTTGTATTTTAAGCCAACTTTGTAACTGATAAACACTCAAACATGAAAACAAAGATCGAAGTGAGATATGCAGCTCATCCGGATGATGTAAAGCATTGGGATACTGAACGGCTGCGGAAAGAACATCTTGTCGGACCGATTTTTCCGGACAACACCGTCACCATGGTTTATACCCTGTATGACCGCATGGTTGCCGGAGGTGCCAAACCGGCCGGGGAAGCCCTGAAGCTGGAACCTGTTGACGAGGTGAAGGCCTCATTCTTTCTTCACAGGCGTGAGATGGGCATCTTCAATGTGGGAGGTCCCGGAAGGGTCAGGGCAGGTGAACAGATCTACGAGCTGGCCTTCAAGGAAGCCCTCTATCTGGGCAGCGGTGACAGGGAGATCATCTTTGAGAGCGTTGACAGGAACAATCCCGCACTTTTCTATTTCAACTCCACTCCTGCCCACCGCAATTATCCTGACCGCAAGGTGACCAGAAAGGATGCCATTACCGCGGAGATGGGTTCCACGGAAGCTGCCAACCACAGGATTATCAACAAGATGCTCGTAAGAGAAGTGCTTGAGACATGCCAGCTCCAGATGGGCATGACCGAGCTGATGCCGGGAAGTGTCTGGAATACAATGCCCCCGCACACCCACGGCCGGAGGATGGAGGTATACTTCTATTTTGAGGTTCCCGATGAGAGTGTTGTATGCCATTTCATGGGCGAACCCACAGAGACAAGGCATATCTGGATGAAAAACAATGAAGCGGTTATATCTCCACAGTGGTCTATTCATGCTGCCACGGCAACGGCAAACTATACATTCATTTGGGGTATGGGAGGAGAAAACCTCGATTATGGTGACCAGGATTTCCTTAAACAGACTGACCTGAGATAATTATTGCCAAAAGATAAAGAACGACAGGTATGGACAAAGATATTTTCAGGCTCGACGGCAAGATAGCCCTGGTTACAGGCGCATCTTACGGCATAGGAATGGCTATGGCAAAAGCCCTTGCCCGGGCAGGTGCAACCCTGGTCTTCAATGACCGCAACCCGGATAAGGTGGCAACAGCCCTTGATGACTACAGGCGTGACGGTATTGATGCACATGGCTACATCTTTGACGTGACTGACGAGAAGAGCGTTAAAGAGCATATTGATAAAATCACAGATGAGGTCGGGGTGATTGATATCCTGGTGAACAACGCCGGTATCATCAAACGCATCCCTGCACTGGAGATGGAAGCTGCTGACTTCCGCGAAGTAATAGACATCGATCTTACCGGTCCTTTCATCATGTCAAAGGCAGTGGCTCCCGGAATGATAAAGAAAGGCGGGGGCAAGATCATCAATATCTGTTCAATGATGAGTGAGCTGGGGCGGGAAACTGTCTCAGCATACGCCTCGGCCAAGGGCGGGCTGAAAATGCTTACCCGCAACCTGGCATGCGAATGGGCTGAATACAATATCCAGGTTAACGGCATCGGCCCGGGATACATAGCCACTCCCCAGACAGCGCCGCTGAGGGCTGCAGGGCACCCCTTCAACTCATTCATCATAGGCCGCACACCCGCAGCCCGCTGGGGAACACCGGAAGACCTGCAGGGACCGGCCGTCTTCCTCGCATCACCTGCCTCTGACTTTGTCAACGGTCATATACTTTACGTTGACGGCGGCATCCTGGCATATATCGGAAAGCAACCCAAATGATAAAAACCTGACAATGAAAAAAATCTCCCTACTCATCCTGCCGCTCCTTCTCCTCTCCGGCTGCGCCGAAGAAAGGATAAAGGTTACAATAGAAAATGACCTCCCCTTTGACAGATCATCCGAAACAATAGAAATACCCTTCAGCGACATCACCGGGAAACTGGGCGATACCGATCCCGCCGGGCTTGTAGTGACCAACAGAAAAGGTGGCCTCGTCACTTCACAGCTTATCTACAACGGTGAGACTGATCCCCAATACCTCATCTTCCAGTCTGACATCAAAGCAAACGACAGGGAGGTATTCTATATCACCCGGGGCACCCCTCAGGCAGTTGAAACCAAAGCCTACGGCAGATTCGTGCCGGAGAGGTATGATGACTACACCTGGGAGAATGACCGGATTGCCTTTCGTATTTATGGTACTGCGCTGATAGAGAAGGACGGCCCCAGCAACGGGCTTGACGTGTGGGTGAAACGGACCGATAAGATGGTGATAGACAGGTGGTATGCCGATTACCTCGCCGGCAAAAACAGTTATCACGACGACAACGGGGAGGGGTGCGACTGCTACAAGGTGGGCCGCACGCTGGGAGCAGGTGCCATGGCGCCATACGTTGATGATTCTCTCTGGCTGGCCATTAACTTTGAGGAGTGTGAGAGGCTTGACAACGGGCCCATACGGACATCCTTCAGGCTCAGGTATCCTACCTTCGTGGTACGTGACGTCATGGTTACTGAAACCCGGACCATCTCGCTTGACGCCGGAAGCCAGATGAACAGGATCATTGAAGAATATACCGGCATTGATAATGAGTTTACCGTTGCGGCAGGTATAGTTAAAAGGGAAGAGGGTTCACCCCTTCTCTTCCCTCCCGAGATGAATGCCATTGCTTACCGTCTTGACGGAGGCGAAGGCGGAATAACCTACGTGGGCACTGTGCTTACAACCCCTGCCGTTGAGGTGAAGGAAACAGCTGATCACCTGCTGATAGTCACACGCTTTCAGGCTGGCACTCCCCTCACCTATTATACCGGAGCCGGTTGGAGCAAATGGGGGTTTGAATCTGATGCCGCATGGACCACTTATATAGAAGAGTTCTCAAAGCGTCTCCGGTCACCTTTAGTGGTCAGGACAGAATAAACAGTGTATGCACTCCGGCACCGGAAAAATCATCAGGCTCCTGCTGCTGCTGACAATGCCGGCCCTCTCATTGTCGGGGCAGTTCAAAAGCGCTTTTACCCACTATTCTGTTGAAGACGGCCTTTCTGAAGGCGTGGTGCTCACCATGCACCAGGACCGTGACGGCATGATGTGGTTCGGCACCTTTGACGGCCTCAACCGCTTTGATGGTTATAGCTTCAAGGTTTATAAATCAGGATTCAACTCAAGCTACGGCCTGACGAACAACAGGGTGGACCGCATTACCGAAGATGATCTCGGCTACCTCTGGATAATGAACAACAATGGAGAGGTGTACCGCATGAACACCCGCACAGAGGAGTTTATCAACCTCAACGAGATAAGTTCCGCGGGTCCCGAAAACTATTCGCCCGTAAACCAGATATACTGTTTCAGCGGAGGGGAGACATGGCTTTCCACCGAATCAGGCAGATGTATCCGGATCATCTCGTCACTCTCCTCCCCCGACTACACAATCCAGAAGTTTGAATGCCTCAATGGCAATACCCCTGTCCGGGAAATACACATTATAAGCAAGGATGACCGGGGAGTGGTTTGGATTCTTACCGACAGCGGCCTGTTCAGCTTTAAAGGAGAGGAAGCTGCACCACGCCCGGTGGCAGTAGATAAGAATCCTGCAGGCAATACGGACGCTTTCTTCTGCCTTCATGAGGATGGAGAAAGATTATGGTTCGGCACAGGGAACGGAACCATCCTGGTTACAGACACAGATGCAGAGCTGGTGGATGAAATACGCCTTGGTATTAAGTCTGATATAATAAGCATCAAGCCTCTGAACCAGCGTGAACTTATTATTCTCACCTCGGGTGATGGTTTCTTCATCTACTCGCCGGTGACGGGACAGAAAAAGCAGTATGATACCTCCCGCTATCCGGGGCTGCCTGACAACAGGATGGTTTCCGTATACGTAGACCGTTACGGCGAGGCATGGATTGAATCCTATGCTGACGGCGTGACCCACTATGACCCCTTCAGCGGCACCGTGAGACACTTTCGCATGAATGTTGACAAGACCAACCCCAATGTCCTCCTTCCCAGCTTCGTGATCTTTGAAGATATAAATGACATGCTCTGGGTGTACCCCCGGGGAGGCGGTTTCTCCCGGTACAACCGCGTGGAGAGAGAGCTTGAATACTTCTTTAACCAACCGGGCAGCAGTGACAGAAGGTTCCCCAACCTCATCCACTCGGCTCTCTCGGACAACCAGGGTAACCTGTGGATGTGCACAATCACCCGCGGCATAGAAAAGATCTCCTTCTTCCCCAGCATGTTCAGGGTGATCAGCCCCAAGCCGGTGTCGGCTTCTCACTCAGAGAATGAGGTCAGGGCTGTCTTCGAGGATAACAACAATAATCTCTGGGCCGCCACACGTGATGGCAGGGTGTATCTCTTTGACTCCGATCGAAACCTGAGGGGATACCTGCGTGACAACGGTACCTTCACCGGAGGGGAGCCGTTCACCGCACTGGTATACGTAATAACTCAGGACAGCAAAGGCAACATCTGGCTGGGATCCAAGGGAAGGGGACTGTTCAGGCTTGAGCCTGCCGGGAAAGGCAATGAATGTCGCTACCGGATAACCGGATACCGGCATGATGATAATGATCCGATGAGCCTGAGTCATGATAACGTCTATTCCGTCCATGAGGACCCGGGAGGCAGGATTTGGGTGGGAACATTCAATGGCGGTCTGAATTACATCATCGAAGAGGACGGCCGTACACTCTTCATAAATTCCTTCAACAGACTGACCAACTACCCCTACTCAAACCATAAGAGGGTAAGATACATTACCTCTGACCGGCAGGGCCTGATATGGGTTGGCACCACCAGCGGCCTGGTGATCTTTGACAGTGACTTTGCTGATCCCGCAGAGGCAAGGTTCGTGACCTGCTTCTTCGATCCTGATGTTGAAACGAGCCTGGCAAACAATGATGTTCACTACATCTATTGCTCCCCTGATAATGAGATCTATGTGGCCACCTTTGGCGGAGGCCTCAACAGGGTAACCGGATATAACGGTGACACACCGCAGTTCAAATCCTATACGGTTAAAACCGGTGCCCCCGATGATGTTATTCTGAGCATCGTTGATGACCTTAACGGAAACCTGTGGCTCAGCAGTGAGAGAGGCATTCTCAAATTCAGGAGACAGACTGAATCATTCGAGATCTACAGTGAACAGAGCGGGGTAGAAAAGAGATATTTCTCTGAAGCTACCGGATTGCGCACGAACGACAATGAGATCATGTTCGGGTTTGACAACGGCATCTATTGCTTTAATCCCGCACAGGTACGCAAGGTCAACTACGTCCCTCCCCTCCTCTTTACCCGTCTTTCCGTTGCCGGTTCAGACATACATACTGACGCAGGATCACCGCCCCGGCCACATGATGATCCCGGCCTGACCACCCTGGAACTGCGGCATGACCAGAAGAGCCTGGTCATTGAATATGCCGCCCTCGACTACAGGAATCCGAAAAACATCCAGTATGCCCGCAGACTGGAGGGTGTGGACCCCGACTGGATAATTGAGCGTGGCCAGCGGATAGCCTCATACACCAACCTTGACCCGGGCGAGTACTTCTTCAGTGTACGGTCAACCAACTCTGACGGCATATGGGTTGACAACAACCGCACCATTAAGGTAACCGTCAAACCATCCTTCTGGCAGACCCTGCTTGCAAAGATCCTGATATTGGCTGTCAGCATGGCCCTCATTGCCCTGGCCATCTATGTCATCTTCACCATGTACAAGCTTCGCCATAAGGTTGAGGTGGAACAGATAATTACCAATCTCAAGCTGAAGTTTTTCACTGACATCTCCCATGAGCTGCGCACCCCGCTGACACTCATATCGTCGCCGGTAACCAATATCCTTCAGAACAACAATCTCGACCCTGAGGTGAAGGAGCAGCTGACAATGGTCCAGAGCAACACCCGGCGTATGCTGAGGCTGGTGAACCAGATCCTCGATTTCAGGAAGATTCAGAGCAGGAAAATGAAGCTGAGGATTGAGGAGTTTGCTCTGGGGCCTTTTATCTCCGGCATCTGTGCCGACTTCCGTAAGATGGCGGAAGACAAAGGAATAAAACTCATTGTTGAAGATCACTCAGAGGAAGAAAAAGTATGGGCTGACCGCGATAAGGTTGAGAAGATCACCTTCAACCTGTTGAGTAACGCCCTCAAATTCACCCCCCGCGGCAAACAGGTCAATGTAACCGTCAGGAAGAACAGTGATTCGCTTGAGCTCATTGTTGCAGACCAGGGCACCGGGCTCTCAAAGGAGAAGATGAAAAATCTCTTTATGAGGTTCGGCAGCGAGGAGAAAGAGGTGATGACAATGCAGCCCGGCACCGGCATCGGACTGTCGCTCAGCAAGGAACTGGCAGAACTCCACCAGGCAGAGCTGACGGCTGAAAGTGAAGAGGGGAAAGGCGCCACCTTCAGGGTGATATTCAAACTGGGATTTGCTCATTTTGACAACGAAACCGAGTTTGTGCTGGCTGACGGGCAGAGCTCACTCAGGTCACGCCGCATGGCATCGGTCATGCAGGAAGAAGATGCAGAGGCGGATAACGAAACACATGACGATGACGAACCTGTTCTTCTCTTCGTTGAGGACAATGAGGAACTGAGAAGCTTTATCAGGATCATCCTTTCTGACGGTTTCCATGTCATTGAAGCAGGAAACGGTATCGAGGGATTTGAGATTGCCCGTAACCAACTGCCTGATATCATCATCACTGACCTCATGATGCCCGAGATGGATGGCCTGGAGCTGGCACGCCGCATAAAACAGGAGACTACCACTTCACACATCCCCGTGGTGGTGCTGACAGCAAAAACCGATCTTGACACTCAGGTTGAAGCGCTTAAGAGGGGGGCAGATGACTTCATAACCAAACCATTCAGCTCCACCTATCTCAGGGCAAGAGTGGAAAATATACTGCAGCAACGTCGAAAGCTCCAAGAACTGTTCCTTTCATCCCTTTCAGAGTATCCTCAATCAAGGAGCAGCAGGACTTATGAGATCACACCTTCCGAACCAATGGTGGAGTCATATGATGACACACTCATGAAAAACCTCATGATGGTTATGGAACAGAATATCGACAATTCGGACCTCACAGTGGATGACCTGGCTTCCAGCCTGTGTATCGGGAGATCAGTCTTCTTCAAGAAGCTGAAGAGCCTGACAGGCCTTGCTCCCATTGAATTCATCAGGGAAGTGAGGGTGAAAAGGGCTGCGCAGCTCATTGAGTCAGGGGAATACACAATATCACAGGTGACATATATGGTGGGATGTAATGATCCCCGTTACTTCTCACGCATCTTCAAACAGCGCTTCGGGGTGACACCCTCGGAGTACCGCGACAAGCATTCGAAACAGAAACAGAGAACTGACGTCACAAGAAAGGAGGAATTAACATGAAAATCATAACCATCATCACGGGGGTGATTGCAGCTACCCTCCTGCTTTCCTGCGGGAGCGCCGGCAACAAGGGCCTTCAGTCTCCTCTCTGGTCAGTACGCATGGCCGAGTCGGAGATGATACGCAATCCTTCGCTTTGGATGGCCGACTTTGTGAAGGAGAAAAAGTGGAACTATACCCAGGGCCTCATGGGACTTGCTTTTCTGCGGGTTTATGAAGCCTCCGGCGAAGAGCGCTACTATGACTATGCTAAAGGCTATGCCGATTCTCTGATTGATGATGATGGTGTTATCTGGAAGTACAAGACAGAGAACTACAATCTGGATCATGTCAACCCGGGGAAGATGATCTTCCTTCTTTATGACCGCACGAAAGACCCGAGGTATGAGAAGGTGATACACACGCTCCGTGCGCAGCTGGAATCGCAACCGCGAATTGCCGAAGGCGGCTTCTGGCACAAGAAGGTGTATCCTGACCAGATGTGGCTTGACGGTCTGTACATGAGCGCTCCGTTCTATGCGGAATATGCCATGAGATATAACCAGCCGCAGGATTTTGCCGATGTGGTGAACCAGTTCCTCATCGTTGCCCGGAACACCCGGGATCCGGCTACCGGACTCTACAGGCACGCTTACGATGCATCACGCCGGATGGCCTGGGCTGACTCCGTCACCGGCCAGGCGCCCCATGCCTGGGGACGCGCCATGGGGTGGTTCTCCATGGCCATTGTTGATGTCCTCGACTTTCTCCCGGCTGACCAGCCGGGGAGAGATCAGCTCATCAATATCCTGCAGGGATTGGTCAGCAAACTGTCTGAAATACAGGACCCCGCCACCGGGGGATGGTACCAGGTGACTGACCGCCCGGGTGAAGAGGGTAACTATATAGAGACCTCCTGTACTGCCATGTTCTCCTACTCAATTTACAAGGGGGTACGGATGGGTTACCTCGATGACGGGTACCTTGCCACGGCTGAAAAAGCATACCAGGGACTGATTGACAATTTTATTGTCACCGCACCTGACGGAGTAGTCTCAATGAAGAATATCTGTGGTGTGGCAGGGCTCGGAGGTGATCCTTACCGCGACGGAACATATGAATATTATATAGGTGAGATAATCCGCGACAATGACCCGAAGGGCGTCGGGCCCTTCATCATGGCCAGTCTGGAGCGGGAGATGAGAATGAAATAAAAAAGCTGAAAGGTAATGACACGAAACCTAATATTGCTCCCGGCCTGCCTGTTGATTGCCCTTCCCGGTTGCATGACCGATGACAGATGGAAGCTGGCCACGGAGATAGAACAGTCAATAGCCCTAACCTCCTTCCCGGCAGATACATTTAATATTGAAGACTTCGGTGCTGTGGCTGACGACACTTCCATTCTCAACACTGACGCCATTGAAGCTGCAATCATGACCTGTTACAGCGGCGGCGGCGGAGTGGTCTATGTGCCTGACGGCACCTGGCACACCGGTCCCATCACCCTTATGAGCAACATTAACCTGCACCTGTCAGAGAAGGCAACCCTCCTCTTCTCTGTCGACTATGAGCTGTATCTCCCGCCTGTCCTAACCAGGTGGGAAGGAATGGACTGCTACAATATCCATCCGCTGATATATGCCATTGATGCATCCAATATTGCCCTCACAGGGAAGGGAACCATTGATGGCCAGGCATCCAACGAGGCATGGTGGTGGATGAACGGCAATCCTGATTACGGCTGGCGCGAAGGAATGAACAACCAGAAAATTTCAGGACGCGCACAGCTGCTGGCCCATGAACAGAACCAGACCCCGGTGAGAAACCGGATTTTCGGACTGGAAGGAGCACTACGGCCCCAGCTGATCAACTTCAATAACTGCAATACCGTCCTGATAGAAGACCTGACACTCAAAAACTCACCATTCTGGGTGATACACCCGGTCCGAACAGACAACTTTATCCTCCGGGGAGTGAACATCATCAGTGCCGGGCCTAATTCTGACGGCTGTGACCCCGAGTCATGCAACGGAGTGCTTATAGAGAACTGCTATTTCGATACCGGCGATGACTGCATAGCAATCAAGTCAGGAAGGAACAATGACGGACGTAGATGGTCAATACCATCACAGAACATAATTGTGCGCAACTGCCGCATGGCTGACGGTCATGGTGGTGTGGTCATCGGGAGCGAGATCTCAGGAGGATTCTCAAACCTGTTTGTGGAGGATTGTGACATGGACAGTCCGGAGTTGCTCAGGGTCATCAGGATCAAAACCTCGGAATGCCGGGGAGGTGTTGTGGAGAATGTGAATGTGCGAAACATCAGGGTAGGGAAATGTGACGAGGCCATACTGAAGATCAACCTTCTGTATGAACCACGTGAGGAGTGTGACAGGAGTTTCCCTCCGTTTGTGCATGACGTGACGCTTGAAAATGTGACCTCACGGGAGAGCAGGTACGGTATTTATATTGTTGGCCTGGAAGAATCCGTGAACGTGTCAGGCATAACGCTGAAGAACTGCAGCTTCAACGGCGTGGAAGATGGAGTATCCCTCACCGGGGCTGAAAAGGTGAAGCTGAAAAAGGTATTTGTTAACGGGAAAAGGATCAGGATCTGAGATGCTATCTGACAGGAAGCCATCCGTCACTGCGGGCAAAGACATTCGCCAGGGTATATCTCCGGGCCTCCCGCCTGCCGAGCTGGCGGCTCCAGGGCACACGAGCCCCGGGGTTTGCACCGGGACCGGTGTTGCGGTACTCAGCATAACGGGCAGTCTGCTCATTGGCCGGATTATCCCAGTTGTGCCACCCCGCCGGGAGAATGTGACTGCCAAGCTCGCACCTCATGAAGAGAGTGGCAGCATACGGACGCCATGGCCGGCCGAGAAAGACTCTCTCAATCCCTTCCGCCGCCGTGAGCCTGCACCGGTTGAAGACATACCCGTAATCGTGGTCAGCAACGGTGGAAGCAGCTGTTACATATGAATTCTTCTTGCTGTGAATATGACATCTCTCAAACCAGACAGTAGCGGGACCAAAGATAAAATCAGTGGTTCCCTCTATGTAACACTCCTCAAAATACTGCCTGCTCTCCTGGTTGGCAGTGAGGAGAGTGTCCTGGTTGCCCAGCAGCCTGCAACGGCGGAAGACAGCCCTGTCACCGTCGGCATGCACCGCCACCGCCTGCCCCACCGGCCCGGCGCTGTTCTCAAAGGTGATATCCTCTGCCGTGAAACCCGCTCCCTGTATCCAGATGGTATAGGTCCGGAAAGTGCCCATGCTGCGCAGACCGGCATAATCATCCCATGTGATCACAGTCTTGTCCGCTCCTTCTCCCTTCATGAAGAGATTGGTGACCCACGAGGGAATGACAATCTTTTCCCTGTACACACCTGCACTGATATGCATGTATGTGGTATCAGACATGTAGGCCCTGATGGAGTTGACAGCCTCCTGAACGGAAGTGAATTCACCGCTGCCGTCAGCAGCTACGGTGATGTGCCTGACCTGACCGGTCATGGCAACCGATTGCAGTGTGATTATAACTATGAATGCGATCGTTCTGCTCATTGCTGTTTTAATGTGTTTTTAAAACACTAATTTAGTTTTTTATTGCTATTTTTCCGACAAAGCAGAAAACCATTAAAAATGATAAAGATGAAAGAACCGGGTAAATATTCATTCGGGACAGGCGACAGGTTTTCACATCAGGGCAGGGCGCAACTGGAAGCACTCATGCAGGCTTCCTCAGAACTTGGCATCGAGGTAACCCCTGTCTGGAACAAATCAAACAGGGAACATCTTATCGTCCATTCGGAACCGGCAGATGTCAGGGCCGAGGCTGACGCCGCCGTGAAGGCATTGAACTATACCGGACCTTACTTCGTTGATGCTGACCATATTAACCTCACTACAGTTGACCGATTCATTGAACACTCTGACTTCTTTACTCTTGACGTGGCTGATTACATTGGCCGCAAGGCATCAGATACGGACATCGAAGGCTTTGTTGAGGCTCACCGGCCTTTCTGCGGAAGGTTACAGATACCCGGCATAGGAGGCAGTTATACCATCACCGAACAGTACCTGAGGGAGTTCGCGGAGAAATTCCTCTTTGCCATTAACGAGGCAGCTGCCATCTACAGGCGCATAGTCTCGGCAAAGGGTGAAGGCACCTTCGTCACTGAGGTCTCAATGGATGAGGTAGATCAGCCCCAGACCCCACTTGATCTTCTCTTCATCCTCAAAGGCCTGGCAGACCTGGAGGTACCCGTGCAGACAATCGCCCCCAAGTTCACAGGCCGTTTTAACAAAGGTGTTGATTATGAAGGCGAACCTGATCGCTTTGCCCGGGAATTCGAGGAGGATATCCTGGTGATCAAATATGCAATTATACAGTTTAACCTGCCGGCCGGCCTGAAGCTTAGCGTTCACTCCGGCAGTGATAAGTTCTCAATCTACCCGGTCATCGGCAACCTTATCCGTAAGCATGACTGTGGTCTGCACCTGAAGACCGCAGGCACCACCTGGCTTGAGGAGGTGATCGGGCTTGCCCTCTCGGGTGGCAGGGGTCTGGAGATAGCGCGGATAATTTACCGCAGGGCATATGACAGGCGCGAGGAACTCTGCGGACCTTACGCCAATGTCATAGATATCAGACCCGAGATGCTGCCCTCCCCTGACGAAGTTGATACCTGGGACACACTGAAGTTCGCAGCAACACTGAGGCATGTCCCGGGTGATCCCGATTATAATCCGAGCTTCCGGCAGCTCATCCATGTCGGCTATAAGGTGGCTGCCGAACTGGGGCAGGAGTACACTGATCAGCTGAAGGAAAATGAACAGGTCATTTCGACATGTGTATGGGAAAATATCTACAGGCGCCATATCGTAAGACTCTTCACAACCATATAACCACAATACAATGAAAGAGTATATAAACGAAGATTTCCTGCTGCAGGGCGAAGCTGCACGCAGGCTTTACCACGAATATTCAGAGGGATTCCCGATAATTGACTACCACTGTCACCTCAGTCCTGAGGCCATTGCCGCTGACAGACAGTTTGAAGACCTGGGGCAGCTATGGCTTGAAGGTGATCACTATAAGTGGAGGGCCATGAGATCCAACGGTATAGATGAACGATTCATAACCGGGAAGGATACCTCCTTCCGTGAAAAATATGACCGCTGGGCAGAGACCGTACCCATGACCATGCGAAATCCCCTCTATGCCTGGACCCATCTCGAGCTGAAAAGGGTCTTCGGCGTTGGCAGGCTGCTCAATCCTGCCACAGCTGCGGAGATATGGGAGGAGTGCACTGCCCTGCTGCAGCAGCCGGAATACTCGGCTCGCGGATTGATGAAGAAATTCAACGTCGAGGTGATATGCACCACTGATGACCCCATTGACAGCCTGGAGCATCATAAAGCGCTTAAGAATGAGGGCTTTGAGATAAATGTGCTGCCGGCATGGAGGCCTGACAGGGCCATGTCTCCGGAAAATCCGGCGAAATTCATTGAATACATAGGAAAGCTTGAAGAAGCATCAGGTACGGAGATAAAGGGATTTGCCTCCCTGATTGAGGCGTTGCGCAACAGGCACCAGTACTTCGCAGATGCAGGATGCCTTCTGAGTGACCATGGCATAGAACAGTTCCATGCAGATGATTATACTGAAAAGGAGGTTGGCGCCATTTTGCAAAAGGTCCTTGCCGGTACCATGCTGAGCCCGGAAGAGATCTCAAAATTCAAGTCGGCCATGCTCTATGAGCTTGCCGTCATGGATGCCGGGAGAGGTTGGGTGCAGCAGTTCCATTACGGAGCAATGCGCAATAACAACAGCAGGATGTTTGCACAGCTGGGACCTGATACGGGATATGATTCCATAGGCGACTTTACTGTTGCCAAAACGCTATCCAGGTTCCTCGACCGTCTCGACAGCCAGGGCAAACTGACAAAAACAATACTCTATAATCTCAACCCCAGGGACAACGAGCTGATAGCCACAATGACCGGAAACTTCCAGGATGGCATTATCCCCGGTAAGATACAGTTCGGAGCCGGATGGTGGTTCCTTGACCAGGAGACCGGCATGATCAACCAGCTCAATGCCCTCTCACTGATGGGGCTCCTCAGCAGGTTCGTGGGAATGCTCACTGACTCACGCAGTTTTATCTCCTATCCCAGGCATGAATATTTCCGGAGAATACTATGCAATATGCTCGGCGAAGATATTGAGAAGGGCAAACTTCCGGCATCAGAGATGGAAACCATCGGAAAGATGGTAGAGATGATCTCATATTACAATGCAAAGAACTATTTCGGATTCTGATAAAATCATAAATATGTCACGTTTCAGACGCATCAATGTAGCCCTTGCCATGGAAGAGACGGGCCTGGTACCACTCTTCCGGCATCCTGACGTGCAGGTGTGCAGGGAGGTTATTGCCGCATGCCATGCAGGCGGTGCAAGAGTCTTCGAGTTTACCAACAGGGGCGACTTTGCCCATGAGGTCTTTGCCGAAGTCATGAAATGGGTCCGGACAACCTTGCCTGATATGATGATAGGGGCAGGATCAGTATCTGACGCCCCTACTGCAGCCATCTTCATGCAGATGGGAGCTGACTTCATTGTGGCGCCATCACTCAACCCGGAGGTGGCAAGAATATGCAACCGGCGAAAAGTGCTCTGGATACCGGGCTGCGGTACAGTGACAGAGATATCACAGGCCGAGGAACTCGGAGCGGAGATAGTGAAGATCTTCCCTGGCAACGCCATTGGAGGACCATCATTTGTCAAAGCCGTTAAAGGTCCATGCCCCTGGACCAGCATCATGCCCACAGGCGGTGTTGAACCTTCAGCCGAAAGCCTTGAAAAGTGGTTCGCCGCCGGCGTAACATGCGTGGGCATGGGATCTGCCCTGATAACTGACAGGATAGTCAGCACAGCCGGCTGGAAAGAACTGACTGCAACAGTAAGCAAATCAATTGAAATCATTAAAAGAATCAGATCATCGGCATCCTGAACTGCAGAGCATGTCAGGGCAGAGTCATGATCTATTATGATAAGTAATAATCTTTTATCCAAACAGTATGTCTTCAACAGCCACAGATGCGAAAATGACTAATTACCGGTGGGCAATCACCGGACTGTTGTTTTTTTCGGTAGCCATCAACTACATGGACCGTCAGGTCCTCTCCCTTACCTGGAAGGATTTCATAGCGCCCGAGTTCCACTGGACCAACAATGATTACGGTACAATTACCGGTCTCTTCTCTATCTTTTACGCCGTCTGCCTGCTCTTCGCGGGCAGGTTTGTTGACTGGATAGATACAAAAAAGGGATTCCTCTGGGCTATCGGCGTCTGGTCGGCCGGAGCCGTGCTCCATGCATTCTGCGGCATTGCCACCTCAGGGATCACCGCCGGCAAATGGTTTGTAGGGTTTGAGGAGGCAAGAAAGATAATAGGTACTGTTGACAACATCGGGATGGTGACCACGGTCAGTGTCACCCTCTTTATCTTTGCCCGGTTCGTCCTGGCCCTCGGTGAGGCGGGTAACTTCCCCGCCGCCATCAAGACCACGGCGGAATTCTTCCCGAAGAAAGACCGCGCCTTCTCTACCAGCATCTTTAACTCCGGCGCCCAGGTGGGGGCACTGATTGCTCCGATAACCGTGCCCGTAATTGCCGCCAGATACGGATGGGAGATGGCATTTATTGTCATCGGGGTAATAGGTTTCATCTGGATGGGATTCTGGATCTTCATGTACAAGAAACCCCATGAACACCCGCTGGTAAACAAAGTCGAGCTTGATTACATCAACCAGGATGCCATAGCGGAGAAAATTGCAAACAATAACGTTGAAAAACCTGAAAAGAAGATCCCCTTCCTGCAGACATTCAAATTCAAACAGACCTGGGCTTTCGCCTTTGGCAAATTCATGACAGACGGCGTTTGGTGGTTCTACCTCTTCTGGACACCTGCCTATCTCAGTGATGTATACGGACTTACCTCCGACACCACCATGGCAAAGACACTCATCTTTGTCCTGTACGCCATCGTCATGCTCTCCATTATAGGAGGCTGGTTGCCAAGGTTCTTTGTTGACAGGCTGGGAATGAATCCCTATGCCGGCCGCATGCGCGCGATGCTGATCTTTGCATTCTTCCCCCTGCTGGCACTGCTGGCCCAGCCGCTGGGACACCTGTCATACTGGTTCCCCATTATAATTATTGGTATAGCCGGAGCCGCCCACCAGGCATGGTCAGCCAACCTCTTCTCCACAATAGGTGACATGTTCCCGAAATCAGCCATTGCCACCGTCACCGGGATAGGCGGCATGGCTGGCGGCATAGGCGCATTCATTATAAATAAAGGTTCAGGAGCACTGTTTGATTTTGCATCAGGCACAACACTGGTTGACGGCAGGGCCGAAGTGATGACCAGCGAACTTCTGGCTGCCGGCGCCAGGTATCTGAACGGACCCATGAACCTACTCGGATTCGAAGGAATCAGGGCAGGCTACTTCATCGTCTTCTGCATCTGTGCCGTGGCATACCTGATAGGATGGATAGTGATGAAACTGCTGGTGCCTAAATACAAACCAATTGTAATTGATTAAACCAAAATAAGATATGAATGATTTCAGCGATCTGAAAGGAAAAGTGGCCGCCATCACCGGCGGCAGCGGGGTGATAGGGATGACCCTGGTTAAAGGGCTCTGCAGCGCAGGGGTGACAGTGATAATCCTTGATGTCAAACCTGCCAGGGGAACAGTAACGGCTGCTGAGATGACTGCCAGACCCGACTGCGGGCTGGCCGTCGGCATCGGGGCCGACGTAACCGACAGGGATTCTCTCATCAGGGCCCGGGAAGAGATCAGGGAAAAGTTCGGATCGTTAGACATCCTGATCAATTGTGCAGGGGGCAATAAAGCCTCTGCCACCACGGCCAAAGAGTGCATCGGCAGCGATAAAGAGCTTGGCGGAACCTTCTTCGAACTTGACATCGAAGGTTTCGACGGAGTCTTCGACCTTAACTTCAAGGGAACAGTGCTTCCAACAATGATCCTGGCTGAGGACATGGTAAAAAAAGGCAGCGGGGCCATACTGAATATCTCCTCAATGAATGCATACAGACCCCTCACCAAGATCCCTGCATACTCAGCCGCAAAGGCTGCTATCAACAACTTCACCCAGTGGCTGGCAGTCCATTTTGCCCCTGCCGGGGTGAGGGTCAATGCCATCGCACCGGGATTTCTGCTTACCAACCAGAACCGGTTCCTGCTCACTGACGAACAGACAGGCGAGATGACCCCGCGGGGAAAAAAGATTATTTCTGCGACGCCAATGGGACGGTATGCTGAACCGGAAGAGCTGGTAGGCACAATGCTTTACCTTCTCTCTGACACCTCCTCATTCGTCACCGGGGTAGTGATACCCGTTGACGGCGGATTCAGCGCATACAGCGGCGTTTAACGGGAACTTTTACGGCTCCCGGTTGTCATTGTAACGGTAACCGCCAAAGAGAAACAACATGAGTCCTCTGGAACAGTTCAAACCGGAAAAGGATTTTTTTATAGGGATAGACTCCGATGGCTGCGTCTTTGATACAATGGAAGTGAAACATAAGGAGTTCTTCTGCCCTAACACGGTTAAGTATTTTGGCCTCTTCGCCATTGCGAAATATGTCCGCGAGACATGGGATTTTGTCAATCTCTATTCCGTGACCCGGGGCATCAATCGTTTCCCGGCCCTGATCAGGGTGATGGAGCTGCTGGCTTTGAGGCCGGAAGTTGTTGAGACCGGAATAACTCTTCCGGATATGGAACCTCTCCGCGAGTGGGTAAGTCAGGAGACCAGGCTGGGCAATCCGGCCTTCAGCAGGTACGTGGAGCATCACCCCCACCCTGCCCTTGAGCAGGTCCTTCTCTGGACCCTCGCCATAAATGAAGACATCGCCAGATGGCTCCGTAACACCCCGCCGTTCACCTATGCCCGCAGGGCTATAGAAAAAATCAGCATGGCGGCTGACGCAATAGTTGTTTCACAGACACCCCTGGAAGCACTTACCAGGGAGTGGAAAGAACACTCAATTGATGGGTTCGTCAAGGCAATAGCCGGACAGGAACAGGGAACCAAGAGCGAACATATAGCCATGGCGGCGACAGGCAGGTATCCCCATGACAGGATACTGATGATTGGTGACGCACCGGGCGATCTCAAAGCGGCCACCGATAACGGGGCTCTGTTTTTCCCGGTAGTGCCGGGACAAGAAAACATGTCATGGAAGCTGTTCCATGACGAGGCGCTTGAGAGATTTCTATCAGGCACCTACAGAGGCGAATACGAGGAGAGGCTGATTGATGAGTTCCGCCTGTCGCTGCCGGAAAAACCAAAATGGTAAAAAGGAAATGCTATGATATACTATTCGGAAAGTGGTGCAGAAAAGGAATTGGGGAGAGATCAGGTAAGATCAGCCCTGAAAACAGTCCTGGAAGCCTTTGGCAACAGGAAAAGGGTTCTTATACTGCCACCTGACATCACGCGTGCTCATTCAGGGGCCGGCATGCTGACCGAACTCCTATGGGAAAACCTTGGGGAGCGTGTGACTGACATCCTTCCGGCTCTGGGCACACATGCAGCAATGACCGGTGCTGAGCTCGGGAAAATGTTCGGCATAGTGCCACATTCTCTCTTCCGTGAACACCGGTGGCGAACTGATATTGAGGAACTGGGAAGAGTGCCCGCCTCATTCATTGCAGGTGTCACTGAAGGCAGGCTGACGTTTGATTATCCTGTCCAGGTCAACAGGCTGCTAGCCTCCGGAGGACATGATCTGATCATCTCGGTGGGGCAGGTGGTCCCGCACGAGGTAACGGGGATGGCCAACTACAACAAGAATGTTTTCGTGGGGTGCGGAGGCAGCGAGGCTATCAATAAAAGTCATTTTATTGGCGCAGTATATGGCATAGAAAACATCCTTGGTACCACTGACAATCCTGTCAGGGCGGTGCTGAACAGGGCATCGGAGATAGCTGCACCGCGATTGCCGCTGCTGTATATCCTTACAGTTGTGGCGCCTGACAGTGAGGGAAGGCTGAAGATCAGGGGCCTGTTTGCAGGAGATGATATCGAATGCTTCAACCAGGCTGCGGCTCTCTCGCGGGAAGTGAATTTTACCACCCTGCCTGAACGACTGAAGAAGGTGATCGTATGGCTTGATCCTGAAGAGTACAAGAGCACATGGCTCGGTAACAAGAGCATTTACCGCACCCGTATGGCCATTGCTGATGATGGTGAGCTGGTTGTGCTTGCTCCTGGGGTTAAGACCTTTGGAGAGGACCATGCTATTGATCAACTGATAAGAAAGTACGGTTACCGTACTACGCCGGAGATCCTTTCTTTCACGGATGGCAATGATGATCTTAAGGAGAACCTGAGTGCTGCAGCTCACCTTATCCACGGCTCGCCCGAGAACCGGTTCAGGGTGACCTATGCCGCCGGGCATCTCACCCGTGAGGAGGTTGAGTCTGTCGGGTATGGTTTCGGCGACCTGGCGTCGTTAATGCAAGAATATGATCCGCTCAGCCTGCAGACAGGCTTCCACAGGAGCGCTGACGGAGAAGAGTTCTATTTCATCTCCAATCCTGCAACGGGACTGTGGAAAGCAGCCGACCAGACTCATGAAGATCGTTATTGACGATAAGATACCCTTCATCAGGGGAGCCTTCGAGCCTTTTGCCGGGGTGGTTTATGCTCCGGGCCGTAGTATTGATGCCCGAATGATTGCGGACGCGGATGCGCTGATAGTGCGCACCCGCACGAAATGCAACCGCAGCCTCCTGGAGGGCAGCCGGGTTAAGATAGTAGCTTCGGCAACCATAGGATTTGATCACATAGATACTTACTGGCTGAATGAAAATGGCATCAGGTGGGCCAATGCCCCGGGGTGCAACTCGGACTCGGTGATGCAGTACGTCACCTCACTCCTCTTCTTCCTGGCAGAGAAGCACTCACTCGATCTTCCGTCACTGACACTGGGGATTGCAGGGGTCGGGAACGTCGGTACGAAGGTGGAACGTGCCGCCCGCGCCCTGGGCATGAGGGTTTTGCTGAATGATCCTCCCAGGCAGAGACGGGAAGAAGGCACAGATTTGCATACCGATACAGGCAGGGGCGGGTCTCAGTTCCACTCCCTTCGCAAATTATTGACAGAGAGCGATATACTGACATTGCACGTCCCCCTCACCCGTGAGGGCCGGGACAAAACATACCATCTCCTGGGACTCCATAATCTTTCGGAGATGAAGAAAGACGCACTCCTTATCAACACATCTCGCGGAGAGGTGGTTGACAACATCGCTCTGCGCGAATCACTTGAAAAAGGATTGCTCAGAGGCGCCAGCCTCGATGTCTGGGAGGGGGAGCCAGGGGCTGATCCACTACTGGTTGAGCTGGCAGACATTGCCACTCCCCATATAGCTGGCTATTCTGTTGACGGAAAGGCAAATGCCAGCATCAGCTCTGTGAGGGTGGTAGCAGAGACACTGGGATTACCGCTGGAACACTGGACTCCGGCGGAGTTGCCTGCACCGGAAGCGCCGGTGATAGACCTGTCCGGATTACATGACAGCAGCCTAGACCTTGTGGCCCGGGCTGTACGGCACACTTACCCCATCGCCGGCGATGACACACTCTTCAGGAACGGAAGGGAAAAATTCGAGTATCTTCGCGACAACTACAGGATCAGACGTGAGTTCGGGTCATACAGCGTCAGAACGGATGACTCACGGGCTGCACAGATAATGGAAAACCTTGGTTTTAAAATTATTAAATAACAAGTATCATAATTCTTTAACATGAAAGCAGACATAGGATTGATAGGGCTTGCAGTGATGGGTGAGAACCTGGTGCTGAACATAGAGAGCAGGGGTTATACGATAGCGGTGTTCAACCGTACAACAGATAAGGTCACGGCGTTCGTGGAGGGCCGTGGCAAAGGGAAAAGAATTATTCCTTCCTACTCGCTTGAAGAACTCATATCAAACCTCAGCAGGCCCAGGAAGGTGATGCTGATGGTCAAGGCAGGCAAGCCGGTTGACGACTTCATTGAGATGCTTGTGCCGCTGCTTGATGAGGGAGACATAATAATAGAAGGAGGCAACTCGCACTTTCCTGACACTATCAGGAGGACGGCCCATGTGGAGAGCAAGGGTCTGCTCTACATTGGCACAGGTGTCTCCGGAGGTGAGGAGGGAGCGTTGCTGGGCCCCTCGCTGATGCCGGGCGGATCAAAGGCAGCATGGCCTCATGTAAAGGATATCTTCCATTCAATAGCAGCCCGCGCCTCTGACGGCGCTCCATGTGTTACATGGATAGGAGACAATGGTGCCGGACACTTTGTAAAGATGGCCCATAACGGCATTGAATACGGTGACATGCAGCTGATATGCGAAGCGTACCACCTGATGCTACAATCAGGAGCATTCACCTATGATGAGATGGCTGACATCTTTGACGATTGGAACAAGGGTGAGCTGGACTCATACCTCATCCAGATTACCGGAGAGATACTGCGCTTCAGGGATGATGACGGAGAGCCCATGGTAACGAAGATACTTGATTCAGCCGGACAGAAAGGAACAGGCAAATGGACCGTCGTCAGCGCCCTTGATCACGGGGTGCCCCTCAGCCTGATAGGCGAGTCGGTCTTTGCCAGGTTCATCTCCTCAATGAAAAAGGAGAGAGTAAAGGCCTCTCCCCTGTTCGGCAATCCGGCAAAAAGAGCACTTCAGGATAAGCAGCAGTTTATTGATGATATCCGCAAGGCGCTTTACGCCTCCAAAATCGTCTCCTACGCGCAGGGATTCAACCTGCTGAGAAATGCGGCTGCCGAGTACAACTGGGCTCTTAACTATGGCGAAATCGCCATGATATGGAGGGGGGGATGCATCATCCGCTCAGCCTTCCTCAACAAGATTTACGAGGCTTACAAACGTGAACCGGGGCTGCCCAACCTTATCATGGACAATTACTTCACCGGCATCCTCGGAGAAAACAGCGACAGCTGGCGGCAAGTGGTAGCCAATGCAGTCAGTGAAGGCATACCAGTCCCGGCCATGAGCGCCGCCCTGGCATGGTTTGACAGCTATCGCTCTGCATGGCTGCCGGCAAACCTGCTGCAGGCACAGCGTGATTACTTCGGGGCTCATACATACCAACGGACAGACAGGCCGGAAGGTGAACATTTCCATACCAACTGGACCGGTCGTGGAGGCGATACCGCCTCCTCAACCTATAACGCCTGACCGGTAAAGGGTTAAACTTTTTTATCTATTTTTACTTTATTATTAAGGCTTATATTATAATCATGACTAAGAACGTAAACGAACGCGCAGCAGACAATATCCGCATCCTGTCAATGGCAATGGTGGAGAAGGCTAACTCAGGCCACCCCGGCGGTGCTATGGGAGGTGCTGATTTTATTCACATCCTATATTCCGAATTCCTACGGTTTGACCCGGCTGACCCGGAGTGGATAAACAGGGATCGCTTCTTCCTTGATCCCGGCCATATGTCACCAATGCTCTACTCGGTGCTGACCTTCACAGGCAACTATTCCCTTGATGATCTTAAGCAGTTCCGCCAGTGGGGCAGCGTCACGCCCGGTCATCCGGAGCTAGACGTTAAACGGGGAGTAGAGAACACCTCCGGACCGCTGGGCCAGGGCCATACTATGGCAGTCGGAGCCGCCATAGCGGAAAGATTCCTGGCAGCCCGCTTCGGCAGGCTGTTTGAACACAAGATTTACGCATATATCTCTGATGGAGGCATACAGGAAGAGATATCACAGGGAGCAGGCAGGCTGGCCGGACACCTCGGGCTTAACAACCTGATAATGTTCTACGACTCCAATGATATACAGCTCTCTACAGAAACATCCGCAGTGACGTCGGAGGATACTGCCGACAAATACCGGGCCTGGGGCTGGAGGGTAATGGAGATCGACGGTCACAGTCATGACCAGATACGTGGCGCCCTCCGCATGGCTGTGGATGAAAAGGTAAAACCGGTGCTGATTATTGGCAGGACAGTTATGGGCAAAGGCCTTATTGATGAAGCAGAAAACAGCTTCGAGGGCAAAACATCAACCCACGGCCAGCCTGTGACACATGCCGGCGCCTCATTTAAAAAGTCAGTTGCGGCCCTCGGCGGAGACCCGGAAAATCCATTCCTGATCTTCAGTGATGTCAGGAAATTGTACGAGGAGAATCTAAATATCCGAAAGGCTGAAGCTCAGGCCTGGAGAGAGAGGCGGGATGCATGGGCAGCGGAAAATCCTTCAGCGGCACGTCAGCTGCAGAGCTTCTTTGCGGGAGACGTTCCTGACATTGATTTCAACGCGGTGGCACAGAAGGAGAATGATGCCACTCGCAATGCCTCTGCAACGCTCCTCTCACTCTTCGCTGAGAAAATTCCCAATATGATTGTCGCATCGGCTGACCTGGCCAACTCGGACAAGACAGACGGTTTCCTGAAGAAGAGTAAGCCATTTATGAAGGGAGACTTCTCCGGGGCCTTCCTCCATGCCGGAGTATCCGAGCTGACCATGGCAGCAGTGGCTAACGGCATGGCTCTCCATGGTGGCGTCATTCCGGTGTGCGGCACATTCTTTGTCTTCTCGGACTATATGAAGCCTGCCGTAAGGCTGGCTGCCCTGATGGGATTGCCGGTCAAATATGTCTGGACCCATGACGCATTCCGCGTGGGTGAGGATGGTCCCACCCACCAGCCGGTGGAGCAGGAAGCACAGATACGGCTTATGGAGCACCTTAAGAACCACCATGGAGAGAACAGCATGCTTGTGCTGCGGCCGGCTGACGCCCCTGAGACGAATATTGCATGGAAACTGGCACTGGAGAATAAAACAACACCCACGGCCCTGATACTGTCAAGACAGGGCATAAAAACCCTCCCGGCTAAAGGTGCATCACGCATTGAGGCCGCCACTATGGCAGCTAAGGGCGCTTATACCGTGGCTGAGAGTGACGGCAGTCCTGACGTTATAATGGTGGCCAGCGGCTCCGAAGTGGCAACACTTGTTGAGGCAGCATCGCTCCTTGCCGCCGACGGAGTGAAAACACGGATCGTCTCAGCTCCCTCAGAAGGATTGTTCCGTCTGCAGGATGAGAAATACCGTCAGAGTGTAATGACACCCGGCATCCCGGTATTCTGCCTGACGGCCGGACTGCCGGTGACTATGCTTGGATTTGCAGGACCGGAGGGGAAAGTGTGGGGCATGGAGAGCTTTGGCTTCTCAGCCGCATACGGCGTGCTCGACCAGAAACTGGGATTCACCGGCGAAAACGTGGCAAAAGAGGTAAAGAAATTTCTTAACAAATAGCCGCTAAACCAGTAATTTACACTATTGCCTAGTGCCTATTGCCTATTGCCTGATTCACATGTACGACATTACCCCCGGAGTCAAAGGACTCATCTTCGATCTTGACGGCACCCTTGCCAACACAATGCCATGGCATTACCAGGCATGGCAGAAAGCATGCCTGAGGTTCGGCATTATCATGGATACTGCCTTCCTTCAGGCCCATACCGGAGCACCCGGATGGAAGATCGCAGAAGAGGTAATTGCTGTCAACGGCAAGACGGGGATAGTTGATCCTGAGGATATAATGCGTGTAAAGCTTGAAGAGTTCTTTGCCATACAGCATAATGTCACGCCTATTGAGCCGGTGACAGCCCTGGTGCAGAAATACCACGGGAAAATGCCGATAGCCGTAGGGACGGGCGGGCACCGGGAGGCGGTGGAAAAGACACTTGAGATAATAGGCATCAGGGAGTACTTTGACATAATAGTTACGGCCAATGATGTTACACACCATAAGCCGCACCCGGAAACATTCCTTAAGTGTGCAGAACTGATGGGAGTGCCTCCGGCTCAATGCGAGGTGTTTGAAGACGGAGACCTGGGGATTGAGGCAGCCAGACGAGCAGGAATGATTGCTACCGATGTGAGGGCATGGTATGATTCAACATGGTCTGAAGGTCGGAAGGGATGAAGGTCTGAAGGTCTGAAGGTCTGAAGTCTTGCGGTCTTGCGGTCCTGCGGTCTGGCAGTCACAAGTCTGAAGGTCTGAAGATTTTTAGATTCATTGTCAACACTATTGCCTAATGTCCCGATCCGCCATCCGTCGGATCGAGGATCCCCGGCCCCGATTTTCGGGGCCGGGACCTAATGCCTCTTGCCTGTCCTGTCAGATGGATACAAAACTTATCATAACAGAAGACGGCTCCCACACACTTTACGTGCCTGGAATGGATGAACATTACCACTCGCGGTTTGGTGCAATCACCGAGTCACGCCATATCTTCATCAATGCAGGCCTGGGCAGTATGGACAGGAGCAATATTTCCATCCTCGAAGTGGGCCTCGGCACCGGGCTGAATGCTCTTCTCACGGCACTGTATGCAGGTGAGAAAAGCTTGCCTGTCACCTACACCGCGCTCGAAAAATATCCGCTTGATCCCTCCCTGGTCAGCCTCCTTAACTACGGAACCCTGATCGGCGGAGAGGCACAGGAGATTCTCACAGCTATCCATGATACCCCATGGAACGAACCAGTTGCACTGTCAGATTGGTTCACAATCAAAAAAAGAGTGACAGACCTGACATGTTATGAACCTGACGGGCAATATGACCTTGTATACTTCGATGCCTTCGGTCCCGACAAACAGCCTGAGATGTGGACCATGGAGGTGATGCAGAAAATTACTGCAGTGACCCGGCCCGGCTCGGTCTTCGTAACCTACTCCGCCAAAGGCAATCTGAAAAGGATGCTCAGGGAACTGGGATTTGAAGTCGCCCTCCTTCCAGGCCCTCCCGGAAAAAGAGTCATCACCAGAGCTGTCAGGAAATGATTTATGGTATATTTGCGCCACTGAAACAAGACAGGGCAAAAGAACGCCACCTGTCAGCAAATAAAAGAAGCAGATATATGAAGACATCCAGACTTATCCTGGTCGCGGCACTGGCCGCCATCAGCCTGTTACCCGCAGCAGCACAGAAATCGAAACTTGCAGGAGCCGATGACTCCCTCTCATATGCACTCGGGGTGGCAAACTACAAATACTACGTTGGAGACAGCATCAATATCAATGTAAAACTCTTTTCAAAAGGAATGAGCGATGCCTCCAAAGAGAAGCCACTGATGAACGATACTACTGCCACCGCATTCATTGTCAGCTATATGCAGAGACGTGAGAAGGCGCGGCTGATGGCCGAGTACGGAGAACAGATTGAGGCTGCCAGAATATGGCTGGCCGGAAACGCAGAGGCGGAAGGAGTGGTAACCACCCCCAGCGGATTACAGTACAGGGTACTCAGGGAAGGTACGGGAGCAACCCCCGGACCAGAAGATATGGTCAAAGTGCACTACGCCGGAAAGACAACTGACGGTAATCAGTTCGACTCATCATATGACCGTGGAGAACCGGCTGAGTTCCGCGTTAATAACGTCATCCGCGGCTGGGTGGAAGGCCTGCAGCTCATGAAGGAGGGTTCCAAAATGATGCTCTATATCCCCTATGACCTCGCCTATGGCGAACGGGGCGCGGGGAATATCATCAAACCCTTTGAAACACTTATATTTGAAGTTGAACTGCTGGAGGTAATAAAAGACGAACAATTGCCCTGACTTGAGATTCAAAATATTATCTTTGCCCAAAATTTAATTTCTTAAAACATACACAATGAAAATCAGAGGTTTAGTTATTATTGCCGCGGCTGCGGCCATGATCCTTTCATCATGCAATACAAAGTCAAGTGTCACAGGCACAAAAGTAAAGAGCTCCGATGACTCTCTTGCCTATGCCCTGGGTATTGCCAACTATTTTTATTATATGACCGACAGCCTGGATATTAATCCAGTGCTGATAGCAAAAGGAATGCTTGATGCCAAAGACGGCAAAAACACTCTTGACGAAGAGACTGCACAGACCTATGTAATGACCTACATGCAGAACAGGCAGATGGAGCAGCTGAAAAAGAGGTACGCCAGCAATATCGACGAAGGTGAAAAATATCTTGCCGAGAACAAGAAGCGCGATGGCATACAGGAGACAACCAGCGGACTGCAGTACGAGGTGGTCACCATGGGCACAGGCGAAAAACCGGGCCCGACAGACGTTGTAAAAGTCCATTATACAGGCATGCTTACAGACAGTACAGTCTTTGACTCCTCTGTTGACCGTGGCGAACCTGTACAGTTCACTGTCAACCAGGTTATCCAGGGATGGCAGGAAGGTCTTCAGCTCATGCCCGTAGGATCAAAATTCAAATTTTACATCCCCTTCGAACTGGGCTACGGCGAACAGGGAACAGGCCCCATCCCTCCCTACTCAACACTGATGTTTGACGTTGAGCTCCTTGAGATCGTTAAGCAATGATATCAGCCGAGATACATACCTCAAAGGGGATAATGAAAGCATCGCTCTATGATGACGATGCCCCGGCTACCGTGGAAAACTTCGTAACCCTGGCGAAAAAGGGATTCTATGAAGGATTGGCCTTCCACAGGGTCATCCCTGATTTCGTCATACAGGGCGGATGCCCCTTCTCAAAAGAGATGAGTGACCCGCGCGTGGGAACAGGTGGTCCCGGGTACAGGATCAAATGCGAAACCGACGGCGATAAGCAGTACCATGACCGCGGAGTGCTGTCAATGGCCCATGCCGGCAAAGATACCGGCGGGTCACAGTTCTTCATCTGCCACAGCAGGGCAAACACAAAACACCTTGACGGAAAGCACACCTGCTTCGGCAAAGTGTTTGAGGGACTTGAAGTAATTGACCTTATCAGGGCAGGCGACAGGATAGAGAAGATTGTAATAACTGAATCAGAATAATGGAATACCAGATCACCGGTAAGATAGCAGAGGTTTACCCCGTCAACAGGATCAATGAGCGCTTCCGTAAACGCGAATTCGTTATTGAACACAAGGATACCAGCGGCGGACAGGCTTACATTGACTTTATCAAGTTCCAGCTCACACAGGAGAAGTGCGAGATCATTGATGAGTCATGGCTGAAGCAGGAGGTGACCATAGTCTTCAATATCAAGGGTAACCGCTGGGAAAAGAACGGGTTGGTGAACTATATCACAAACCTGAATGCCATCTCTGTGACCAGGGGTATAGCCGTGGCTGAGAACGGCCAGCAGGCTATCATCAACCCGAAACTCGAGGATGCCCCTTCCCCCAGCCCCGAGATGGACGATCTGCCATTCTGATTTTCCTGAATCATAAATATAAGTGCCATATCCTTCGGGGTGCGGCACTTTTCTTTTGGGGGAGTGTGTCTGGATACAGGGTTACAATTCTTGATCGTCTACGACGATCTGTTGGTAACAATCCTTATTGCCTGATATCGGATGCTCGTAGAGCATCAAGAATTGTAACAGCAGAACTCCCCCATAAATCCCGATGCTCGTAGAGCATAAAGAATTGTAAAACTGATTAGTAACCTGAATACATTGGAAATTGGTCGTAGACCAATAAGAATTGTAACACTGCCAGATCTCACACAAACCCCATGCTCGTAGAGCATCAAGAATTGTAACAGCAGAACTCCCCCATAAATCCCATGCTCGTAGAGCATAAAGAATTGTAAAACTGATTAGTAACCTGAATACATTGGAAATTGGTCGTAGACCAATAAGAATTGTAACACTGCCAGATCTCACACAAACCCGATGCTTGTAGAGCATCAAGAATTGTAAAACTGATTGGTAACTCGAATACATTGGAAATTGGTAGACCATAAAGAATTGTATTACCGGGTGTACATCCGTAGGGATGGCTGTAGACCAATAAGAATTGTAAAACTGCCAGATCTCACACAAACCCGATGCTCGTAGAGCATCAAGAATTGTAAATTGTATATTTGTCCAAACCACATACCTGACCTATGATCACCGATAACCCCCTCCTGCAGGATTGGACCACCCCCTTCGGCATCCCTCCCTTTGACCTTATCAGGCCCGGACACTTCAAGCCGGCAGTGGAAGAGGCCATTACAGCAGCAAAACAGGAGATAGATGAGATTGTCTCCTGCTCCTCTGCACCTGACTTTCACAACACCATAGAGGCACTTGAGGTCGCCGGCATGCTGCTGAACCGCATCACACCGGTCCTCTTTAACCTGAACAGTTCAGACGCCACACCGGAGTTGCAGGAAGCTGCGCGTGACGTCTCCCCTCTGCTCACCTCATTTGCCAATGACATCACCCACAATCCCGGGCTTTTTCAAAGAGTTAAGTCCGTGTATGAGTCAAGGGAAAACCTCGCCCTCAACCCGGAAGAGCAGATCCTGCTTGACCGCAGGTACAAAGCTTTTGTCCGTGGCGGAGCCGGACTGTCCGATGAGGCCAAGGAGAGATTCAGGGCAATCACCATGGAACTCTCCACACTGGCGCTGAAGTTCGAGGAGAATGTCCTTGCTGAAACAAATGACTATACTTTTCATCTGACTGAGGAAGAGGATCTCTCCGGGCTGCCCGATGGTGCCCGCGAGGCAGCTGCAGCCCTTGCCGGTGAAAAGGGCTTGCCGGGATGGCTATTTACCCTCCACGCGCCCAGCTACGTGCCCTTCATGCAGTATGCTGACAGACGTGACCTGAGGGAGCAGATGTTCAGAGCTTACTCGCGGCGTGCCTTCAGGGGCAACGAGCATGATAACAGGCAGCTTGTCCTGCGAATAACGGAGCTGAGGCTGGAGATGGCCCGACTGCTGGGCTACGACAACTATGCGGCCTATGCCCTTGAGGAGCGTATGGCGTCAACCCCCGGGGAGGTCAATGATTTCCTGCAAAAACTGCTTGAGGCATCCGCTCCGGCAGGCAGAAGGGACCTAAGGGATATTGAAGAGTATGCACGCAACCATGGCCATGAAGGCAGACTGGAACGATGGGACTGGGCTTACTATTCAGAGAAGCTCAGGTTGGAAAGGTTTAATATTGATGACGAAGCCCTCAGACCGTACATGCCGCTTGAAAGGGTGAAAGAGGCCATACTGGGTCTGGCTACACGGCTCTACGGTCTCACCTTCCGGGAGAATCCGCATATCCCCGTATACAATAAGGAGGTCATTGCCTGTGAGGTACTTGATGGTGACAGGGGCGTCATTGCCATCCTGATGCTCGACTTCCATCCAAGGGAAGGAAAGAGCGGAGGAGCATGGATGACAGGATTCCGCGAGCAGAGCAGGGAACCACGCACGGCAACAGAATCCGGAACAGAAGGAGGATCAGGCAACAGGATCATTCCCGTGGTCTCTCTTGTAATGAACTTCACCCGGTCAACCCCGGCACGGCCCTCGCTGCTTTCCCACAGCGAGATGAACACCTTCCTGCATGAGTTCGGGCATGCGCTTCACGGAATGCTCTCCGACTGTACCTACGAGAGCCTCTCAGGCACCAACGTGAAGCGCGATTTTGTTGAGCTTCCCTCGCAGATTATGGAGAACTGGGCATGGGAGAAGGAGTGGCTTGACACATGGGCAGCCCATTACCAGACAGGAGAAAAGATTCCTGAAGAGATAATCACGAGGCTCAAAGAGTCACTCACCTACAATGAAGGCTATGCCTGTATGAGGCAGCTGAGTTTCGGACTGCTTGACATGGCATGGCATACCCTGGCAGCACCTTTAAATGAGGATATCGTTACGTTTGAACGCACCGCCATGGCTCCGGCGGAGCTCCTGCCCCCGGCAGAAGGCGCCTGCATGAGCGTTTCCTTTGCACATCTCTTCTCCGGTGGCTACGCCGCAGGATATTATGGTTACAAATGGGCTGAGGTGCTCGATGCCGACGCTTACAGCCTCTTCAGGGAGAAAGGCATATTCGACAGGGAGACGGCAATGTCATTCAGGCACAATATTCTTGAGAAAGGCGGCAGCCGTGAGCCCGATGAGCTCTTCAGGGCCTTCCGCGGCCGTGAACCCTCCATAGAGCCGCTGATAGAGAGAAGCGGCTTTGCCAGGCAGTAAAAAAGCAGAGACACCATAAAAGGTGTCTCTGCAGTAACCAACCCTGATTCTACCCTCAGCAGGGTAAAACCTTCAACTGTACATTACAAAGCATAGAACAGCCTTACGGCAGCCCGTGGGTTTGCAGCCCTCATGCCGCAATATATGTGATGCACGCGCCTGCCTATATAGCCTGTCCAGTAATCTGAATAGTTTACAAAGTTGCCGGTTGAGTTCATCACCTGGAGATCTCCAAGTATGTTACCGGCATCATCAACAACCTTGATCTTGTAGTCTACACGGCGTGATCCCGAGGAGACGAGGTCTGTCTTAACAATCAGAACCAATTCCCACCCGGTTGATTCACCAAAGGCAACCGGCTCACCTACATTAACCAGTTCACCGGTGCGGTGACTTACGTACTGGTATTGCAGCCTGAGGTCAGTAGGTACTCCTTCTGTTTCATAGAGGAAGTTGTAAAACTTCACCCATTGCATTGAGTCAGTCTCAACTGTCTCCCTGCGAATGTAGGGATAACCGTTGTCAATAACCACCGGAGGCAGGTTGAAATCATGAATAAAGACATTCTGTTTTCCGGTAGTCAACGTGGTATTCTGGTCGTACACCAGCTGATCCATATTGTCTCCCTGGTACATCTTGATATTGACAGTACCGGGATCAACAACATAGAATCTTCCTGCCGAACCGCTTGGTATGGCATTGTAGGTATTAAGTGTGGATGTGTTGTTTGAATACAACTGACCGTTGATCTCCACTTTTGTGATGTTATTGGCAGTAACGGCAGTCACCGGAACCACATAGTGCAGCTGAAATTCAGCCCTGTTTCCGACTGGTTCAGTTTGGTACTCGATCGGTGTCTTCTCGCACGATGCCATCAGAGTCACTGCCAATAGCAGACTTAAATATTTTATTATTTTCATTTTCGTTGATTTTTCAGGTTCGACGATTAATTCAATGGCATTGCACCCGGATAAGCAAACCAGGGTATTGAACACTGGTAGTTGTTGGCCATACCCGAGATGGGTTTCAGGCCCTCAAGAGAAGGTTTGTTCCACATATATTCCGAGTTGTAGCGGGGGCGTATCCTGTAGCAGGGTGATCCGTCATTGAAGGCATTATATGATCCCCTGCGGTTCTGTACCTGTGCCGGGGCAAGGTAGAGACCCTTGTAAACCTTCGTTTCATCCGTGTCCCACTTCTGTTCCAGGGTGGTGATTGTCCAGCCATTGCCGTTTGAAGGATATTCTCCGGTATAGTCAATGTCATAATGATATTTCCTCATGTCAACCCATGCCTCTGAGGCACCCCAGGGATAAAGGGCAACCCACTTCTGCATCATAATGTGTGACAGGGTGAAATCATTAATGTCAAGTCCGTTGACATATGGTCCGGCAATGTACTCGGCAGCTGCGGCAGTAAATACTGACGTGGTTATCTTATCTCCGCCTGCTGCCTCTCCCTTGGATCCCGGCTCGATATAAGTGGCAGTGAATTCGAGATCAGCAGCCACACCCTCCTTGAATGCCTGGAGTGCTTCAGGTTTCATGCCCAGCTTCCAGTATGTCTCAGCAAGACAGAACCTTAACTCGGCATATGTCATAAGGATATAGGGTGCATCGTCTCTGTAAAGCCAGCGTCCTGAACCGTCAAGGGCGGTTGAAGAAACAGCGTTTCTTCCATAGAATGAAGGTGCTGTTCCTATTGATCCGGAAAGGCCGGTGAAGCCGCCGCCATAATACTTGCGCCTCTTTATGGAATCAATCTTGTCAATATACTCATAGTTGGCATCATCAATGGTAGCAAGCTTCACTGCAACGCGCGGATCATAGTGACCGGCAACCATAACATTGGTGTCACAGATTATCTGTGTGGCAGCAAGCTGATAGGGAGTATCACTTCCCTCGGGTGTCGGAAGCTTGTTTCCCGTCTCTTCATCATAGTCAGGGACAGTGCCTGTGAAGACCTGAACGGCATACTCATGCTGGAAGTATGAACGCGAGAGATTGACCCTGGTAGTTCCCCAGAAGTTGTTGTATCCTGACTGGGGTGCAGCGGCCCCTCCTCCGGCAACCTTTAAAGTAGCATCATCGTCAGATGATAAGAAAGACTTTGATGCTGCGGAGATCAGCTCCTGTGCATATTCAGTGGTGAAATCTGACTTATTGGACAGCGATGTAAGATTTCGGACAATTACGCCATATGCGAACTTAATCCACTTATCCCTGTCTCCGCCATAGATATAGTCATTGTCGCTTAGCTTGGTGCCATATCCTGTGGCGTCAGGCATCTCGAGGTATTCAATGGCTTTATATGCCCAGTCGCGAACCGCCTTATATATGGTATCCTGGTAATCATACCTATGGGCGAGCAGCCCGGGAACAAATGCGTCCTTGAGAATAAGTTCGCCATGAAATTTGGTAAGCTGGTCCCATGAGAATGCCTTAATAGCATATCCGATGCCAGCCAGCGTCCAGTTTTCGGCTTCAACTGACTGGTTGATCATATTCTCCAGGTTCATCCCCTGAAGCCAGTAAACCATTCTCCACTGCTCACCGGCAGCGTCACTTGCAGCACTGTAATAATGAGTCGCAAAACTGGTATAGGAGGTAGTACCCATCATCTGGGTCAGAGGACCGGTAGCACGGATATCCCAGTACATGCCCTGGTATTGCTGGATTATCCCGGCAAGGTAAAGATAACCTTCCACGTAGTCGGGAGCATCCACGTTTTTGTTAACATCCAGCCAATCTTCACAACTCGTTGTCATGAACATGAATGATGCCAGCAAAAGAACGGAAATTGATGTCTTTTTTATCATTGTTTCTTTTTTTTCTGGTTATCAATTATTTGAAAGTCAGGCTAACACCAATTGAGTATCCTCTCGGGTTAGGCAGCGCCCATACATCAATACCTTCACCGCCTGTACCGCCGCCTGCTGCTGACATGGTATTACCAACCGCATCAATACCTGAATAGTTGGTGCTTACAAATAGGTCATTGCCTGCCAGGAAAACATTGGCCGTTGAAAGAATACCGGTCTTCTCAAGCCATTTTGATGGCAGGTTGTAAGAAAGTCTCAGCTCCTGCATTCTCAGGTAGTGAACATCCTTTTCAATCCAGTCTTCATCACCGCCTGAGTAGATAGTTGAGTAAAGGTTATAGTCGACAGCGATGTTGTTTTTTGTCGGGTTTGCTGTATTCTCATTGCCGTCCTGCAGTACGCCCTCAAAGACAACCGGGGGACTCTCCCTCAGTTCCATTGACTCCACGCTGTATCCCCTGAGCATCATGTCCCTCTTTGTGCCGTTGACAACTGTTGCCTTGTAGCGGCCTGAGAACATTGCAGAGAGCCGGATGCCCTTGTAGCTCAGCGCTGAAGTTATGCCGAAGCGAAGCTTCGGTTCACGATCGCCAAGTACGCTGTACTGCGAACTTACGAGAGGCAGACCTGTGGTCGGGCTGATCAGCCTGTCACCGGCATCATTGCGCTGGAATGCCAATCCGGTGATTGTGGTGACCGGATAGCCAACCATGACCCCGTTACGTATGTTACCTGAGTTCCATGTATAGGCATTATAATATTCAGACACGTTTTCAGGAAGGTAGACAACCTCCGAATCAGTATGGCTGGCGTTAAAGCCGACATTCCATCTCAGGCCTGTGCCCGTCTTGAGAATGTCACCATCGATATGTGCTTCCCAGCCCCATGTCTCAAACGTACCAACGTTCATGTTATTAAGAACGAATCCGGTACCGTAGCTGAGACGGAATCCTTTTACTATCTGATCATCACAATGGGTCCAGAAGTATGTGAAATCTGTATTGATCCTGTCATTCAGGAAACGGCCTTCGAAACCAATCTCCCTTGAGGTTGTCATCTCAGGCACAAGACTCCTGTTGGGTCCTGTATAGCCGTACTTGTAACCGCCTCCGGTGAGGAGTGTGGGCTCAAGCTGCGGGTCTATCTCAAGCGGACCTGCATCCTTACCTACCTGTGCTATTGAACCGCGAAGCTTCAGATAGTTGACCATGCTGTTGCCCTTCAGGAAGGGAAGCTCGGTAACAATAAATGATCCTTCGACAGCCGGGTAGAAATACCTGTTATTCTCAACGGGAAGTGTTGACGACCAGTCGTTACGTGCACGGAAAGTCAGGTAAGCCATCTGGTTGTATCCCAGCTCCAGCTGCCCTGACAGAGCCTGTATCCTTCTCTTCGTATGTTGCTGCACTGAGCTGATAGAGAGCGGGTCACAATTATTAATCGATTGGAAATCAACGACAGCGAACTTCGTGCCGTAGGTACTCAGCCGTGTGATTCCATTCTCAAGCTGGTGATATCCGAACTGTGCTGAAACTGAGAGTTTATCGTCGAGAAACTCATTGGCGTATCCGGCGAGCACGTTCAGGGTGGGGTCAGAGAAGTTCGACTTTGAAATATTTATGGAACCTGTCCCGTCCTGGTAGGTATCATGATATGGATGCTTCGTGGCAATATAGGTGGCCATACCAACATCCCAGCCAACCTGGGCGCGGAGGAAGGTGTGCTCTATTGGTACCAGTGTTGCTGATATGTTTGAGATGAATCTGTCAGAATCATCATAAAGCTTGTTCCTGTAAAGGCCGAACAGCGGGTTGAGCATGTCCTCGTCAAGGTAGTAGTCGGGCCTTGCCATATGTGATCCGTCCTCATCAAGCCACTCAGAAACGTCAGAAACCATTGGCCAGAACATGGCATATCTCAATGGTGAGCTGAGGCCTATCGGCACCTTGTTGTTTTCAGTTGAAGCATACTGCATCATTGATTCCACGGTCAGCCATCTGGTCACTTCTGCTCTCCCGTTGAGTGAGAGGTTGAACCTCGAAAAGTCGGAGGTCTTGATGACACCCTGCTGATCAAGCGTGGAGGCTGAGGCATAAAGAGTGACCTTGTCAGAACCTCCTTCAACTGAGATATTATGACGCTGTACAAAACCGGGCTGAATTATTGCCGAGATATTGTCATAGAGCTCCATGCCCGGAACATATTTGCCTCCAAAACGGTAGGTGTAATAGTAGTTGGTCGTTCCATAATACCCATGAGTGTACTTATCCTGAAGCTCGGGATAGCCGTAGGCATTATCCCAGCGGAAGGTGTTGCTGTAGGAGACCCTGCCTCTTCCAGGCTGACCTTTCTTTGTGGTAATGATGATAGCACCGTTGGATGCATCAGAACCGTAAAGCGCTGCAGCAGCAGCTCCCTTCAGGACCGTGACGGATTCTATATCCTGCATGTTGAAGTCGTTTCCGCGCGATGAGAAGTCGAGATCCCTGACCGAAAAGGTCTCGGCAGAACTGCTGGTCATCATGTCAAGGGGGTTAAAAGTCGAGTTGTTCATCGGGATACCGTCAACCACATAGAGGGGCTGGTTATTGCCCGAGATTGAGGTTATGCTCCTGAGGACAACATTGGTGGATGCACCCGGAGCACCACTGGTGGTACCCACGTTCATACCTGCCACGCGTCCCTGAAGGGCAGTGATGAAGTTATCACGGCCCGATTCAATAATATCGGAAGCCTTGACATTCTGGACTGATGACCCTACAGCACGGGAGACACGTTTCATCCCGAACTCTGAGGTGATCACCACATCCTCTATCATCTGCACATCAGGCTCGAGACCAACGCTGATACGGTTCCCCGCCCCAACGGTCACCTCCCTGGTTGCATACCCCAGAGAGCTGAATATCAGCACCTGCCCCGGTGCAACACTGATTGAGTAGTTCCCGAACGGGTCAGTGCTTGTACCTGTGGTAGTGTTCTTGATTATCACGTTGACGCCCGGCAGAGTCTCATTCGTCGTAGCGTCAGTGACAGTCCCTGTCACGATCTTAGGCTGAGCATAAATGCTTTGAGAAAGCATCAGTCCCAAAACCGCAAACAACATTAATAGTTTTGTTCTCATGTGATTGGATTTAGGGTTAAATGAAGTTTTTGATTATGTTATATATTGAGTTAATCCGCTTACCATAGCAAAGGCAAGATAATAGAAATAGTTGCATGATGTATTACAAGTTTTAACTTTTTTTCTCAATTATTCCTATGCCTGGCCGGTCAGGCAGTAAAATCTTGCCGTCAACAACAGTCATGCCGTCATAGATATCATTGCTGATCAGCAGGTTGCCATCCAGGTCAGCCCAGTCTACAAGTGGAGAGAGCTGGGCAGCCGCAGAGACAGCGCATGAAGTCTCTGTCATACATCCTATCAGCACCTTCATCTGCATCTGCCTGGCCATGGTTATCATCTTGTAGGCGGCATCCATACCTCCACACTTCATCAACTTGATATTGATGCCATTATAAACACCTTTCATGCCCAGGAGCTGTTCCACCGTCTGCAGCGCCTCATCAGCAACAATCGGCAGAGGACTTCTCTCCGTCAGCCAGGCGATATCATCAATCTGCTCCTTAGGCATCGGCTGCTCAATGAAGAGAGCCCCCCTCTCATTAAGATAGTGGGCCATTTCAAGTGCATACTCACGGTCTTTCCATCCCTGGTTCACATCAACAAAGACTGGCACATCGGTAACCGAGCGGACCACATCTATCATCTCCCTGTCATTATCACGCCCCATCTTAATTTTCAGTTGCCTGAAGTCGCCTGCCTCCAGGGTCTTCTCCCTGACCACCTCAGCAGTATCTATTCCGATGGTGAAGCTTGTTACCGGGGCTTTTTGGGGATCAAGCCCCCAGAGCCTGAACCACGGCTGCCCGAGGAGCTTGCCGGTGAGGTCATGCAGGGCAATGTCAAGCGATGCCTTGGCGGCATAATTGCCTGGCATGATGCCATCAATATAGGCAAGTATATCTTCACGCAGGAAGGGATCACTGAATTGCTCCAGGTTGACCTTCGACAGGAAATTGAGTACGGATTCATGGCTTTCACCCAGGTATGGCGGCATGGATGCCTCTCCAAAACCGGTAACACCATCATACTCAATTGTTGTAAGAACCACCGGAGTTGTGGTCCTGGAACTGGAGGCAACAGTGAAGACATGCCTCAACTGCAATTCATAAGGTCTGTAACTGAGCTTCAGCGTTCCGCTCCGCCTTTTAATGGCTCTGGATCTGCCCGCTGCCTGATCAGCGGAAGATGGTTTGCAGCCCACCATGACAGCACCTGCTGCAAGGCCTCCGATCTTGATAAAGTCTCTTTTCTTCATGTAAAAAATATCTGTTTATGTAAGGTCATAAAAACCCTCATGCTCCGTAGCACTTATTTGCTGTTTCTTTGAACGTGCGGGTTTCATGCAATGTTAAAAATACCAGCTGTGACCGGACACTCTCTGCAAACCTTTGCCTTCGGTAAAGCCGGTCACCCGCCTGGCGCCCTGCAGTATGTCAAGCAGACTGGCGCTGTAATTGGTCCTGGTGGAGTCGAAACTATTGATTATCACCATCCCTGAGCCTGATGCGTGAATATATTCAGTGTCCCCGATGTACATTCCTGTATGGGTAATGTTCTTCCTTCCGTTCCTGTCACTGCCAAAATAGAGCAGGTCTCCGGGAATGAGAGTTGCGCATGGTTTTTCAGTATTAACCTCATCACCGTACCTGAACTGGGCGGATGCATCACGGGTCATGATCACTCCGCCGTAATAATATATTGTCTTGGTGAATCCGCTGCAGTCAACCCCTTTGACCGAGGTCCCTCCCCAAAGATAGGGAGTGCCCATAAACAAACGGGCAAAGCGGACGAGTCCGGCAGGTTCTGTGCTGGCGCCCTCAGCCCAGCTCCTGAAATCAGCAGCCTCTTTTTTCTTCACCTCTCCCGTCCTGCCATCAGGAAGAAGAACGGTCCAGTTGTCACCCCTTGATCCGCTCTTAACAACTATTGCCCCGAAAACAATGTCGGATACTGTCTCACCCTTACTGTCAGTGATCACCCCTGTATGACCTGTATAGAACAGCCTTTCATTGCTCTTCCAGGCAGCCATCTCATCATCAGTAAGCTCAGTAATTGTACTGCGGACCCACCCGGTGTATGAATCAGGCGTCTGCACCATGTGCCAGCCGTTTCTCTTGTTCAGTATCTTTACGGGAGTTCCCATAAGAGCCTGTGTTGACAGCTCCGCTGCATGTGAGGGCCTGGTCCTGATATTGCAGGCACTGACGGTTATGAGCCCCCATGGTTTCTGCACCACGGCAGGGTCAGGCAGAACGGTTATGCTGTCAGCATAACTTTCTCCCGATTTTTCCAGCATAGCGATGATGGCATTCTTCGCCTCAGGAAGATCAGTCTCTCCTTTGGCCGTGATAGTTCCGTCATCCGAAACTGACAGCATAACGTCGCAGATCGACTCTGCGCTCTGGGGTACCATCTCAGCCACAATGGAATCAAGCTGCCCCTGCAACACCGCAGGAACCTCCTTTTTCTGGCATCCGGCAATCACAGTGGTACCCAATAACAGGATAAGGTAGTTTGAGAGTTTCATGAAAGTTGTATTACATCTTACAAATCCAAAATTAAATATTTATAAAACTCAAGTCAATAGACAATTGAATTTTATTTAATTTGTGTGACAGATTTTTTTAATAACCTTATCCGGCAAACCGGTAAAAACTAAATAAAGCCATTGGGACAGACAGTTGGGTCTGACTGGTATGGAAAGCTTAAAACACTGATAATAATATGCATATGAACACTCTGGTAAAATCAATTTCAGGTACAGGAATGGCTCTCATCCTGTCAATTGTACTGACCGGGCCTGTAGGCGGGCAGTGTGTTGAGACCGGTCTGGAGACCCTGGTCAGGAATAATTTTGACATTTTGAAGGGAAAAAGAGTGGGTTTGGTCACCAATCCTACCGGTGTTGACAGTCATCTCAGGTCAGGTGTTGACATCCTCAATGATGCTTCTGAGGTTAATCTTGTGGCGCTGTACGGCCCCGAACACGGTGTGCGGGGCGAGTTCACTGCCGGGGAACACGTTGATTTCGAAACCGATCCGTCGTCAGGTCTTCCTGTATACAGCCTCTATGGCAAGACGCGCAAGCCCACCCCTGAGATGCTGAAGGATATAGATATATTGGTATATGACATCCAGGATATAGGCTCCAGGTCATACACCTTTATAAGTACACTCGGCCTGTTGATGGAGGCTGCTGCTGAAAACGGTATCCCGGTGGTGGTACTTGACCGGCCCAATCCGCTGGGCGGCATACGCATGGAGGGAGCGGTGACGCGGCCCGGATTCTTCTCCTTTGTGAGCCAGTTTGCCATCCCATATGTCCATGGCATGACCGTGGGCGAGCTAGCCATGTTCCTCAACGGAGAAGGGATGCTGTCCGGCGGCATCAGGTGTGAACTGCACGTGGTCAGGATGAGCGGCTGGAACAGGAGCATGCACTTTGATGACACCGGCCTGCCCTGGGTCCCCTCTTCACCGCAGATACCTCACGGAGATACTCCCCTCTACTACCCGGCCACCGGCATTGCCGGCGAGCTCTATGCCGTAAGCATAGGAGTGGGCTATACCATCCCGTTCCAGACATTCGCTGCCGACTGGATCAATGCCGATTCGCTGGCTTCAAACCTCAACAATCTTAAACTGCCCGGAGTAATATTCAGACCAATCCATTACAAACCTTATTTCAGCACCCTTGAGGGTACAATGGTGCACGGTGTGCAGATACATATCACTGACCCGGCCACCGCTCCGCTCACCCTTCTGCAATTTTATATGATGCAGGAGGCACACCGGCTCTGGCCTGAGAAGAACCTCTTCACCATGTGCAATCCTTCGCGGCACTCAATGTTCGACAAGGTATGCGGTACCGATGAGGTGAGAAAAACATTCACGAAATCTTTCAGGGTGGATGACATCATAGGCCTGTGGACCAATGACATACCTGCCTTCAGAACCACAGCATCAAAGTACTTTTTATACGACTGATCGTTAGTAGCTGAAATACGTGGCCGCCGGGATGGTCTGACCCTGTCCCGGCTTAATTATGACTCCGGAGGAACGTCTCTCTTCTCCGGCTACGTTAAGGCTCCGGCGGGACGCCTCTCTTCTCCGGCGGCGGATGCCTATCAGTGAATATTTGCCCCCTCCACGCTTTTCTCCAGTGCCCGGGCATGCTGCAGGAACTCATCCAACAGCATCTCCTTGTAATAGACCATGCCATGAGTGCCCCTGATCTTCGGGCTTTCATTCTCATAGAAGAAATCCTTGCCCAGGATCAGCTGCACCTGCTTGAACTGCTCTACCCATACCTGCTGTGACAGGTCGCTGAAAGGACCATCATAGGCAGGGCTGGGGAAGGAAGCATTCACCTGGCTCACATAGCAGTCGCGGAACGACTGGTTCAGCACTGCCATGGAGTTGAGTGAGACAGGCACGAACACATTGGCCTCTGAAGGACGGAACCTGAACCATACATTCCGGTAACCGATCACCCTCAGTTCCGAGAGATCCTTTTCGAGGCTCCACTGTCTCAGGGCTTCAGCTATAGCCTGCAGCACCTTGTAGTGAGTATCCGGACCGGATCCCTCCGGATCGAAAGCCAGACTGACGATATTGGGCTGTATTCTCCTCAGGCATTGCAGTATAGGCTCCACGTCTCGATGGCGGTCAGGCTGCTGGGTGAAGATGTCACCTGTGTAGAATCCGAGTCTCAGATGCTCAATATTTCTTACAGGCACACCATAGTGAGCCCACACCAGCTCCTCCTCGTACTCCCTGAGCATACCCTTCAGCCTCTGTATGTCAGGCGGATTCTTTTCACCGTTGTAACTGTTGCTGATGACCTCAATATTCTTTTGTATCTGCTCCACCAGCTCATCCTTTGATTTCAGCCTGTAGATCTCAACCATTGCACGGACGATCCTGTGACACAGCCCCCTCAGTTTCCCGGCCTCATCCTTGTCAGCCACCTTGTCAAGATAATGGCTTACATCCTTGTCCCATTTGAACCTGTATCCTGACTCGAAAAAGTCAGGGTACCTCAACATCTGTATCATGCCCGCGGCGATGAGGCGTTGTGTCTCCTCCAGAAGACCCAGCAACATGCCATTGGTAACAGCCGTGAATCCGGAGGTGAGCACGGAAAAGTGGAACCTGTTGGTAATCTCCCTCAACTGTGGTATGATTGCCGGGAAGATGCCCAGCATTATGTCATCATGATGTGGTCCGGTATGGAAGAAGGTGGTGTTCTTTTCCCTCTTAAGCCCTGCCTCTATCTTTCTTTTGGTTGATTCAATCACATCAGAAACCGTATTGAGGCTTAGCCCGGGAATAAGAGAACAGTACTCATCATTCTGAATATCCTCAAGCTCAAGCTTATGTGCATATTTTTCAATCTTCTGACACAGGTCGAAGACCGCCCTTTCAGTTTTCTCGAAGGTCCATTCGCCATCCCTGAAGTACCTCTCCACCGAATCATGAAGCTGTACGGCAGCGCCCTCTGTCAGGTAGAACCGTGCATTCTTCAGGCCCTGAAGCACTGTAGCCGGATAGAGGTTGTCAGGCTCACTTTCCAGGGCCTGCCTGACCACCTGTGCTTTGGCGTCACCGGCCGCAAAGATGATTGCCACGGCATCAGGATTGAAGGTTATTGTTCCAAGTCCTATGGTTATCACCAGTCGTGTTCTTGATACCTCAATCCCGCCAAGGTCACCCGCCGAGGCAGCCTGCGTCTCGAAGTTGGTTGCAGTAAGCCTGGTAGCCGAGTTATGATCGCTGCCCCTGGTGTTGAATGCAATATGGCCGTCTGGACCAATGCCGCCGAGGAAGAATCCGATTCCTCCCAGGGCCCTTATCCTCTTTTCATAACCGGTGCACCAGTTGTCAATCCTGAAGAGTGAATCCTGCTGCAGCTTCTCAGTCTTGGTGCCTGCCTCCCTGTTTCTGAGGGTAAGGTCAATTTTATTGTCCGGGAAGACTTCAGAAAAGTGTTTCCCTTCTGCCAGTGTTATCTCCTCTGAATTTATCAGCAGCGCCTTTTTCGGGTCCAGGTCGAAACCTTCAATATAGTACTTGCTGACATAATCAAAGAAACTGTTGTGTTGCCTTGGGTTTATGGGATAAAACTCATCTATCTGCACAAAATGCAAGCCTCTCAGTGACGGCTTCTCCTTCAGGAACAGGCCGTTATCCTCCCTGATCTTTCCGGCTTCGGGTCTATCCCAGTTGTCAAGCAGGTATTTTGTCCACTTGATGAAGTATTCCGGCGTCTTGCCTGTGGGGAGGCTAATGACCCCTTCAGGATTTTCCGCCACCCATTCCAGGAAGCGAAGTGATGTGAGCAGCCCCAGGCCGGGAAAGTTATCCACTATCACGTATGGCAATTTTGTTGTCATCCTTTTCCTGCCGGAACGTTCCACGAATACTTTTTCTACCTTGCTAAACCCTGCTGTGTTCATTGTAATACCTTTTTAATTGCGTTCTCATTTTATGAGGGCATCATAGAGCACCTCCACCGGGTGGAGTGCTTTTCTGCCGGTGCCGTCAGCAATATGATGGCGGCATGATGTACCAGGAGCTGTGATTATAGTCTCCCCTGAGGCTGCCCGCACTGCCGGGAACAGCACCATCTCACCGATCTTCATGCTCAGGTCATAGTGTTCCTTCTCATATCCGAATGCTCCTGCCATCCCGCAGCAGCCGTCATTTATCTCCTCAACGGTGTAGTTTGCCGGCAGCGACAGCATCCTTATCGTGGGAGTCGTTGAGGCAATGGCTTTCTGCTGGCAGTGGCCGTGGAGCAGTATTTTTGCCTGCCTGCTGGTGAAGCTTTCCGGGGTAATATTTCCCCTGTCGATCTCCCGGCAGATGAACTCTTCAAAGAGCAGGGCTGATGATGAGAGCCGTTGCGCATCATCCTCCAGCGCTTTTCCGGCCATCTCCGGATACTCATCGCGAAAAGCAAGCAATGCCGAGGGCTCAATGCCCACAAGTGGCCTCTCCTCCGTGATAACATCGCGTAGCATGAGAATGTTCCTGACTGCTATCTTGCGGGCTGACCTGATCAGGCCTTTCGACAGGAAGGTGCGGCCACTCTCCTTATGACGCGGGATGATCACCTCATAACCCAGACGCTCAAGCAGCATCACTGCCTTGATGCCTATATCACTCTCATTATAGTTGGTGAACTCATCTGCAAAGAGATAAACTATTCCTTTTGCCCCGACGGCAACGCCAGTGCCTGCTGCAGAACCCGGGGCGCTTGCAGTCCTGTTCTCTCCGTTCCCAAGGCCGTGACGCCTGCCCCAGGTCCTGAGGGTAACGGGTGAGAGGGCCGGTATAGGCCTTCTGACAGAGAACCCGATCATTCTTTTGAAGAGTGCAGTGCCCGTGATCAGGTTGGTGAGGGGTCTTATAACCATTCCAGGCATGTATAGTCGCGGGAGCCAGGCTATGAGCCATGCTCTGAAGGGCACATGGTGGATATCATAGTAGTGCTGAAGGAATTCTGCCTTCAATTTGGCAACATCAACGTTTGAGGGGCACTCTGCCTTGCAGGCCTTGCATGAGAGACAGAGATCCATCACCCTGTATATCTCTTCGTGGTCAAACGGGTCCTTCCTGTCCGACCTCGTCAGGAACTCCCTGAGGATGTTGGCCCTGGCACGGGTAGACTTGTCCTCATCACGCGTGGCCATGAAGGTGGGGCACATTGTCCCGCCTATCAGGGAACTCTTCCGGCAATCGGCCGAACCGCTGCACTTTTCTGCCGCATAGAGTATACCCTCCTCCTCCGGGAAGGTAAAGACCTGTCCGGGGAAAGACCTCCTCTCACCTGCCGGATACCGGAGATTTTCAGTAATGGGTGGCGTGTCGGTGATCTTGCCGGGATTGAAAAGCCCGTACGGATCCCATGTCTTCTTCTGCTCTTGCAGGAGAGCGTAGTTATGGGGCCCGAGCATCAGGGGTATGAACTCACCGCGCAGCCTGCCGTCGCCATGTTCACCGCTGAGTGATCCGCGATATTTCTTTATCAGCCGTGCCATATCTTCGGCAAGGCCGTGGAAGGTACGGATATCATCCGGGTCCTTGAGGTCAAGCAGCGGGCTGAGATGCAGCTCTCCGGTAGCTATATGGGCATAGTAGGCGCAGCTCAGGCCATGCTTCTCAAGCACTCCGGCGGCCTCCTCTATGTATTCGGGAAAGAGACCAGGGAGCACGGCGGTGTCTTCTATCACCTGCACACTCTTTCTCCGGCCAGGGATATTGAGCAGCACTCCCAGCCCCGCCTTGCGCAGTTCCCAGACTCTTGCCATCTCGTCAGCGGCGGTATAGAGAGGGAAGTGGTAACCGTAGCCGGCTGCCCTCATATCCCTTTCCATTGCTGCTGCAGTGGCTTCAATATCACTGATGGTGGGCCTGGTGATCTCAATCAGCAGGATGATCTTCGGATCACCACTGACGAAGAAGCGGTTGCGGTTCTGTTCTATATTGTCCTTCGTGCAGTTAAGGATATAGTCGTCTATCAGCTCCACCGCTGCAGGCATGTGCTTCAAGGCTATGATGTTTGCCCTGACTGCATCCTGCAGGCTGCTGAAGTGAGCGCAGAGAAGGCCGGTGCGTTCATCGGTGACAGGCACCAGGTTGAGCTTCATGGATATGGTGAAAGCCAGTGTGCCTTCGGAACCGGCCAGCAGCCTGCATAGGTTTATCTTCTCGCCATTGCCCGTGAAAGGATCGGTCTCCAGCAGGGCATCAAGAGCATATCCGTTATTACGGCGTCGCAAATCCGGGTGAGGGTACTCCTTTCGTATCTCCTTCGCATTGCGCGGATCAGAGAGCATGTCACGCAGGTTGCGGTATATCTTCGTCTCCAGCAGCTCCGGATCACCATCGCATTTGGCGCGAAACTCATCAGTGGTCAGAGCGCAGAAATGAGCTTCTGAACCATCAGACAGGACCGCATCAACCTCCAGGATATGATCTCTCACGCTGCCATGAATGAGTGAATGGGCGCCGCAGGAGTTATTGCCGAGCATACCGCCCATACAGCAGCGGTCGGCGGTGGAGGTCTCGGGCCCGAATTGCAGCCCGTAGGGAGCAAGGTAACGATTCAACTCTCCCAGCACCACGCCGGGCTCCACCCTCACCCACCGCTCCCCGGTATTCAGCTCCAGGATATGATTGAGATGCTTTGATATATCCATCACTATCCCCGGCCCTACCACCTGCCCGGCAAGCGAAGTGCCGGCACCCCGTGGTATAACCGAACCACCCCGGGCACGGGCAAATGCCAGTATCTTTTTTATATCATCCACACACGCCGGCCTGGTGACCGCCACAGGTACCTCACGGTAGGCCGAAGCGTCGGTGGCGTAAAGGATTCTCTGAATCTGATCTGTATAGAGATCACCCTTAAGTTCCTTGCGCAGAGTGTCAAATACGGAATCCTGTTTCATGGATATGGATCATTAACTTTGTTCATTTTCGGTCTTCTTCCCGAAGTGAGGGTCAATCTTAAGCAGAGCCACCGCTATCAGCGGGATGACACTGCAGATCATAACCCACAGGAAAAAATGGTTGTATCCGAGCTGCTCCTGAAGCCAGCCGGCGAACATGCCCGGCAACATCATGCCAAGCGCCATGAAACCGGTACAGATGGCATAGTGAGCCGTTTTGTATTTCCCCTCGGAGAAATAGATCAGGTAAAGCATATAGGCGGTAAACCCGAAACCGTAACCAAACTGTTCCACGAACACGCAGATATTGATCACCAGCAGGTTATCCGTCTGTGTAAAACTCAGGTAAAGGAAAGTGGCAGCTGTCAGCAGCATGCTCAGGGTCATCGGCCACAGCCATTTCTTCAGTCCTCCCCATGCTGCAACAACACCACCTATGATGCCTCCCAGGGTGAGGCCGATAATGCCTACCGTTCCATAAACAAACCCCACCTCACCTGTTGTCAGCCCGAGACCTCCCTTGTCAATGGGATCAAGGAGGAACGGATTGATCAGCTTAAGCAGCTGTGCCTCGGCGAAACGGAAGGTGAGCATGAAGAATAGCGCAACCCCTACCTGCGGCTTCCTGAAGAAGGAAACGAATGTCTCGCCAAACTCTCTCAGCACATCTGACGCTTTAAGGTTCTCATGCGGTCTGTCAGTGTCAGGCTTCGGCAAGACGAATTTGTGATAGAAGCTCAGGACAAGGAACAGCCCCGCGAGCACAAAGAAAGTGACCGCCCATGCCATTGGGATATTACCTGACAGGCCCTCATAGGTGACAGAGGTATAACCCGTTAGCTTTGAATCAGCCTGGAAGACCATGTAAGCGGGCCTGTCCCAGTTATGCTCGCTGAAGACGAGATGCTCTCCCTGGATGATAGCAATGCTCTTGTCTCCCTTCTTCAGGGCAGTATTGAGGACAACCTCCCTGCCATGTTCGGGCTTGCCCGATATCCTTACCGGCACCACCGCAACGCTTCCCGTCACCTCAGCTGCGGCGCCTCTCTCCTCCCCGAAATTATCCCTTATCCAGGTACCCAGGGGATCTGCCACTTTCTGAGCCCACCACCCTCTCTCCTTTGATTCCTTCTCATCCAGTGTATAGAAGTCGTTATTGAGATTTGTAGTCTTGACTGACTCCAGGAGAAGGGCCAGGCTGTCAATGTCAACAGTCTGAGTGCTTATCTTCAGCGAGTCTTCCTCAAGGAAAAAGTAGAGCTCATCCCCGCTCTCTGGAACAGCTGCAACATGGGGCATCTCAAGAACAGTCTTTGAGTATCCGGGAGATGCCTCCAGATAGATCGTCACCGGCTCCCTGCCTGACGAGCTCTCAAGGAAACCCGCGAGGATTACCAGTAGTCCCTGTCCTGTTATGGTGGCCACACGATAGAATGTAGATCTTATACCCACGTACTTGGCCTGCTGGTTGGTGGTCAGGCCGAGCATGTAGAAGCCGTCTGCAGCTATATCATGCGTGGCCGAACCGAATGCCAGCAACCAGAAGAATGCCAGCGTGATCCTGAAAAAAAGTGAGGCAGGGATTGTCAGTGCGATGCTGGCAAAACCGATAGCCAGAACGAGCTGGGTAATGATTATCCACCACCGTTTTGTCTTCAGCATGTCAACCAGCGGGCTCCATATCGGCTTGATGACCCATGGCAGGTACAGCATGCTGGTATACAGCGCAATGTCAGCATTTGAAATGCCCATACGCTTATACATGATAACTGAAACAATATTAACCGCCACATACGGCAAACCCTCTGCCAGATAGAGCGTGGGTATCCATGTCCAGGGCGAACGTTTTTTTTCTGATGCTGCCATGCTGATTTACAATCTCCTGAAATTGTATCCTTTATCTGTGTAATAGTCAATGATCTCGTCCAGCCTGAGCCAGAGTTTGTCAGTGCGTTCCGGCGCGGTGCCCGGGTGAATAAGGATTATGGCTCCGTCAAGGCCGCCTGGAGCACTCTCCTCAAATGCTGCCAGCCTGCGTATTAGCTCATCCGACGATCGGTAGTTTCCCATGCCCGGAGTGGTGTAGTCGGCATTGGTGCCTGTACCCGGGGTGAAGTTGACAAGTGTCATCCCCATCTCTTCGCTCCAGCGGCTGATGGCGCTGTTGTACCATTCATACGGAGCAAGGAACCAGCGGGGCTCCTGCTTCCTCAGACCGGCAGCCCTGAGAGCGGTAATATTCTTTTTCAGGTCATCATTGAACTGCTCTTTCGTCAGCAGGAGGGTATCACGGTTCTCCCATGGCACATACAGCAGGTGCCCGTCAGAATGAGGACCGGCATAATGCCCGCCTGCAATGATCCTTTTAATCACCGGCGCAAAGCTCCGGTTGCGCAGGAAATTACCCGTGAGAAAAAAGGAGGCTTTTATATTTCTGTCATCAAGGACGTTTAGGATATGATCAAACCCTTCGCCATGCTCATCTGCCGATAAGACCAGGTAAATGTTCTTCGTTCCGGTGCCCTTCCTTATCACGGCACCCTGAGCGTCACGGATATGCGTTTCTGCGCCGGCACCGTACGTTCTCCCTTCCTTCTCAAGGGTGGAGAGATAATAACTGAGGCTGGCTGTGCCGTCAAGGGTAGGCTCATTGGTGCTGTAATCACCTATATCATCATGATAGACAATCCTGCCTCCCTGGAAAGCTGCATACGGATCAGGCCTGAGGAGCGCCAGCCCCTTGAGATTATCATGAATGGTCTTGTTAATAGGTCCGTCAACCAGTCCTCCGGTGGTTGTCTGCCCCAGGTATACCGTCACTGCCGAGTGGGGATAGAGCGGATAATCACCCCCGGCAGGAAGGCCGCATATCATCGATGTACCCCACGGGTTGCACCCGAAGAGCCAGTCGCGCATTGCAGCTTCCATATGATCAAACCGGCTGTCGCCGGTGGCCTCACGGTAAAGCCTGCACTGTGTCAGGGCAGCAGCTACATAGTTGTTTGAGCACCATACAAAGGGGATCTTGACCTGGAAAACATCATCGCGGTCCCTGGAATCAATGATCTCAAGCCCCCTGCGCATAAAGCCGATATACTTTTCAGAATATTCCGTACCTGACATCCCGATATGTGCATGACCCAGATTAACAAAGGGATAGAACTGGTAATGGCGCGCCGTGTCCTTCTCAATCCATGGGGTATGGGGCTCAAGAACCCCCCAGTAGTCGGCCTGCTCAAGGTATTTTTTATCCCCGGTAAGTGTATAAAGCTCCCAGGCTCCAAGCTGCATGTCGTCAACATAGTTGTCTTCTTCATAGAAGTACGGCGACACGTTGCATGCTGTCTGTGTGGAGCCCGGGTCTGTCAGACCGAACTCAAAGGCATCAACAGCCCTTGCAGCCATAATCTCAGCCATATCAGGATCACTGCCGGCGAACATCTTCGCTCCCATGGCAAAGACTGACGCAAACTTGCCTGCCGTGGAGGCAACACCCTCTGTCCTGTTCTTGAATGCCGCCAGCCCCTGTGGCCTTCCGGTCACGAAATAGACGGGTCTGTAAGGACCGAGACCGTAGTCAGCACTGTCAAGGTTAGGGAGGCGAAACCCCAAATGGTCACGGTCATCAGCCACCTGGTTATACATCACCCCGCTGTCAGGATTCATCTTCAGGAGCCACTCCAATCCCCACTTAACTTCATCAAGGATGTCAGGGATGCCGTTGCTGCCGGCAGAGCCGGATGCATCATAACTGTCGCCGAAGATCTCAGGCGACTTCATATATGCAAACATCATCTGGTAGACGGAGTTGGCTGTGGTGGCTGTATACCTCAGGTGATCACTGGCATCGTGGTAGCCGCCGCGCACATCTATGGGCTTCCCTGCCAGGACCGGGTGATCCACTATCATACCGTCATGCTGATGGCATGAATCGGCAAGGAAGGGATTATACCCGCAACGCTGCTGCCGTATGTAGTTCAGGATAAAGTCAGCCGTGCCGTCATAGACGCCCGTACCGATGCGGAATGTCTCTGACCGGGCGGAGCCATATAATATATAGTATCCTCCGGGTGCCTTCAGCCCGGAGAAGTCTAGCCGCGCGGCTGCAGCCATGCCCCACAGCGCACCGTCATAGACTGTGGCGCTCCCCCTGAAGACAGACCTGCCGGTAAGAGCATCATACACTGCAAATGATTTTGGTGTACCCGGCTCCGTGGAGATATAAACTGCCACCTTGACAGATCCGGGAAGATATCCCAGCTGGTTGATCCTTATCCATGAATCGGCCTTTGTGCCTGCCAGTGCAAGTAAAGCCAGAATAACTGTAAGGACGGCTCTTTTCATCTCAATAAAGCTTTTTTATCTCAGCATCAACGAAATAGTGATTGAGTATCTTCCTGTACGTGTACCCGGCAGCGCCCATTACGGCAGCGCCTATCTGGCACAGCCCTACACCATGGCCCCATCCTGCTCCATGAAGTACAAAAGAGGCCTGATCGCTCTCCTCCACTCTCTCCACCCGGAATGCAGAACTGTAGAGGTGTGATTTTGAGAGAGCCTTTCTGATCTCCAGCTCCTTGCCTATGACCATGCTCCTTTTGTCACCTGTGATCCTGAGTCTGAAGATACGCCCCGAGGTACCCCTGTCAAGAGGTTCCAGGGCAGTAATGCGTCCAAAGTCAATGCCCGTTCTCTCCCTGACAAGGTCACTCAGTTCATCCTGCCGGTAGGTAACCCTCCACCTGAAGAAATCATTGGTCTCCTGGTCATAGTTGTTGAGTACCTGTGAGAGTATATGCCTGTCAGAGGTGTTGCAGAAGGCGTGGTGGTTCGCATTTATCCATTCAACAGCATTCTCTTCATTGGTCAGGTCAGTATCAGGAGTGCCTGAATCGTCAGCTCCATCAATCACCTTGCGCAGGTAAGGGTGGTTTACCGGCTCCCAGGTATTTTCAAACAGCTCGGTAGCGCCGCCACAGCACTTTGAATAGCGGGCGTCACAAATGAAGTCATTGTACATCAGCACCTCGCCCCGGGTCTCATGTACTGCTTCCTCAACCGCCGCTGTGGAGGCTCTTGTTATCCCCTGGTAACGCTGGCAGTGGTCATCAGCACATACATCGAAATCCCTGTGATCCTCCCTGTCATACCACCTTGTGATCTCATCCTCCGTGACAAAGCTGGTGCGGTACTTCTCTCCCGCGTCACTCAGCCGCAGGGTCTTGTCAATCTGGGCCAGCAACCAGCTCCGGGAGATGACAGCATGGGCACTGAGAAGCTCACGCGAAGAAGTGGCGCTCATCTCCGAAGAGATGACGCTGACCAGGTAAGCCTCCAGCGGCAGAATGTTTATCGCGGTCACCTCATCTCCACGCAATATGAACTTAAGGTTTCCCCTGAAGGTCTGGTCCTCATTACGCTGCCAGTGGAAATTGACTCCTATGGTCACTGCGTGAAGGGTGAAGCTGCAGATATCAAAAGCAGACGGGGTCAGGATAACCTCCTCTCCCGGCCTTATCACCTCAGCCTCATTCCTGAACACCAGCGTGCCATTTTCCGCCACGGCAGTGTACATGCCTGAGAGTTTCCTCTTACCGTCACCGCCAAGAAAGTCGCCATGAAGGGTGAAGGTCAGTCCCCTCCCGGAGACAATACCCACGCTGATTTCGGGTTCGCGTTTGTCAGTCATAATAAGTCTTTTGCAAGGGTGTTCAGTTCCTCCTCTCCAAGACATACCTCACCGAGGATATCAAGTATGTCATATGCGGTGATCCTGTTGAAATCCTCCTGCCTGGGCGTAATAAACACGCCACCGATATCCACGGAAGCAGGACTAAGCAGTATTTTGTTTTCGCCTTCGGCGAAGTAACAGGCAGGTCTGTGAACCCTCCGGGGTATGATATGTACGGTCCAGAGATCATCAGTGCAATAAGCCAGCATGTTCAGCATAGGCTCGGGCCTGTCCGGCTGCATAAGAGCGAAGCGTTCGCGAAACCTGATGAAAACATTCTCAAGGGCTTCGGGATCAGTTCCCCTGAGAGTCATGATGCCACGATCATAATTCTTCCACAGCCACAGTTCTGTCTCTCCGGCCTTTGATACCATGTAGCACAAATCCGGGTTGCCATAATCTTTCTCTATGGGAAGAAATCCCCTGTTGCCTGCCTGGAAATGCAGGTGGTCAGGGGCTGATGCTCCGCACTGAGGGCCGTTGTAGAAGAGTACGAATTCAGGAAGCGACTGTGCAAGGCGAAGCATGGTATCAAAGCTGCCGTCAATGCGTTGCGGTGTATGTAACTGGGAAACAATTGTAAGATGGCGCGGAAAAATCGGGAAGGGATTGATGAGCATAATATAGTCTATCCCGTACGGGACGCCCTGCTGCTCCGGAGGTCTGTTTTTTTCACACAGAAAACAGGGCCTCGCTTCTATTGACCTGGCATCAACCCTGGCAGCCGATGAGGTGATCCTCCCGGGATTGAACTGAACGGAGATTTCATAACCATGAAAAAAGATGGTTCGCACCAGTACACTTTCAAGCTGGTGATAATTGTCGCGTGCCAGCTTCCACTCCCCAAGCTGGCTCTCAAACAGCTTATTAACCCTGTAAGTATAATCAATCATATAAATCTGTCAATGAATGCCTTTGTTCATCCTTATCCGCGCCATCAGCTCAATTGTACGTATCCTGTCCTTGTACAGGTTGTGAGCATTGGCTTTTGCCACGTCGAGCACCGCATCGGAATTCTCATCCCACCTCCTGCAGAGATAGAGTGGCTCATAGATGCGTCCTATCCGGTAATGACGACTGACCGCCAGCCCTGCCGCATAATCCTCTCCGTAACTGACATTGGGAACCCGTATCTGGCGAAGGAGAGGTGTATAAAAGGCCCTTGGGGCTCCGAGTCCGTTGATCCTCAAAGCATTGTTGCGTCCGTTGTCGGGCGTCCATTCCCTGTGGTCTATCAATCCGGGCTGTATCTCGTCCAGATCAAAATTAACCATCCTGTATGAGCCCACGACCATTGCACATTTTTGCTCATGAAAAGCATCAACAATCTTCGTGATGACACCATCATCAATATAGAGATCATCACTGTCAAGCTGTATAGCGAACCGTCCGCACCTCTCACTGAAGAGAGCCTCATTCCAGCACCCGCCGATACCGAGGTCCTTCCGTTCCGGAATGATATGCACTAACCGGCTGTCTGAAGAGAATGATTTTATTATATCAGTGGTGCCGTCAGTTGAATAATTATCAACAATTATGAGGTTAAACCTGTACTTTGTCTTCTGGCTCAGCACTGACCTTATGGCATCACCAATTGTCTTCACCCTGTTCCTCACAGGTATGACAACCGATGCATCAAACTCAAAGGCGCCATCATCTAGCGCCACCTCCCTGAAATCAGGAGCCAGCCATCCGTTGATACATTTGAGATGATGAGTGCATGCTCTTTCCATCTCCACCTGCACAGCCCTGTTCCGGGGATCAACATAGTCAAACTGCTTCTCTCCCGTTTTGCGGGTATCAGTCTCAACCTCAGTGTATAACAGCTCCTGTATATGGACCAGCGGATATTTCTGTGAGATCTTGAGCCTAAGGTCGTATAAGCCCGCATAGCTGTATTCCTGGTCCATACGGCTGCAGGCATCCCTGAATGCTATTGCATCATACAGTGTCACCGACCCGAAGTTGAAGTCGTCCCGCAGACTCCCCTGCTGGTAATCTATCACCGGATGAGGCGCCAGGGTATCGTTTTTCTTCTCGTAATAGTCAGCATAGACCATCCCTGCACCACTGTCCTTACATATCTGCGTCAGCCTCGCAACAGCATGGCTGCCCATATCAAGAGGAAAACCCTTGCTATAGATCAGGATATATGGCGTATCAGCCAGCGACGCCATCCTCCTCATGGCATCGGTCGAGGAAAATCCGGTTGAGGTGATGTAACCGTCAATGCTTCCGGACATGCTTCCGTCACCGGCAGAGACAGCTTCCTTCGCCTCTGGCGATAATCGCTCAATCTCCTCATTAACAATCACATATATACCTCCTGCCAGCCCGGAATGTTTCAATGAATCAGCTGTGGCTGCCACAGATCCGGTATCGGAAAAAGGCAGGAAACAGGTTACGGCTTTATCCATCTCAGTTTTGTTTATTCAGTAAAAAATCAAGTATCTGTCTCATCAGGGCATCTCTTTCCATCTGTGAGCATATTGTCTCAAAGGGGAATCCCATTACAAAGCTCCTCACACCACCCATGCTCATCACTGCTGCGGAGGTGTTGTTCTCAGTGTACCTGAATGCTGTTACCGATTGCCTGTCAGCCGGTTCAATGGCATCCGGGGCCTCGGCGGCATAGATCTCATCACTTTTCCCGGCATTGAATTCAAGTTTGCCGTAGAAAGCCGGTGAGGCCAGGTCCGTGGCAGTTACTCCGCCCGTCCTGACAGCATGCCCTGTTCGGGGAATGAAATGAAGCGTTCTCTTCACAACACCTGAGATACCGGTATCTGCAGCCATCACCAGGTCTGTTCCCACATAGGCTCCGGACATGAAAACGGGCAGTGCAGCATCATGCAGTTTAATAAGTGCATGGATGAATGCAGGGGTGTAGATGGCAAAGTCACTCTTTCCCGGATCATACGCTGACGGCGTCTTCTTTTCCTCACCAAAGATAAGGTCAACGGCACACCAGGGCTTGAGATCGAATTCCCCGGCGGTGAAGACCTCATCACTTACTGAGAAGAATGATTTTCCGGCAGCCATTACAGAATGGCCGTGGAGCCGTGCGAAGTCAAAACTGTTACCCGGGATGATCCTGCCTTCGTCATCTGACCACGATGCACCCCATCCGGCATTGTCATCATCAGTCCACGGCGATCTGCGCTCAAAATCATACTGGTCACCCGTGCTGATAAAATTATAATGATCAGCCACCCCGCGGTCATCCCACCAGGCCACCCCGGCCATGCCGTCGCGGTCAAACCATGCAGGACCGGAGATACGGTCAAAACCACTGACAATCAGCACTGTACCATCAGCGTCCGGGTTTATTCCAACGGCAAGCTCTTCCGACGGGAAACTCTCGCCACCGTCATTTAAGGCAGTCACCCTGAAACTGTAAACCGTATTGTATGCGGGCAGCTCAGTCACGAAAGAGGTGGTAGAAACCGGGGTACCGTTATCATACCCGTCATTGCCCCTGCGCGTATAAACCCTGTAGGATACTGCTTCAGCTGTTGACTCAAGCGGGTCAGACACTGGTTGCCAGCTGAGCCTTACCTTTTTGCCCTCAACAGGCTCAACAGCGAAATGTGTTACCGGCAGGGGATGAACCACATAATCGGTTCCTGAGGCGTCTGCCAGGTAGCGGAGCATACCCTTGTAAACGGCGCGACTGACATGAAACCTGAACCGGGGATCAAAACCGTAGCGCTGATCGGCCAGGTTCTGATGAGATAGCAGTTCCAGGAGCATTGCAGGCACATCGGGTTTGCGGGCCTCATAGTATGACCTGTCCCACATGCCTCTGCGGGTCCACTCGGGATTGAACAGAACCCTGACGTCTTCAACTATCTGGGTCTGGACTATGTCAGTGAGATCCCTGCTTGCAAGCCTGTTGGTGCCGTCAGGGAACCTTCCATCATTGGTGATGGTTGAATAGATGCCCAGGGTACCAATAATTGAATCATCCGGTGTGACACCGGCATCAGTATGAAATGCAAAGGAGAGATCAACGGGTATGCCCATGCCTGTCATGCCCGTGCTGTCAGGCTTGCGCACCAGGTAATTGACCCATTCGGCACGCGACATATAATCATCATTGTAGTCATTCCTCCCACGGTTTGGGGTGTAGACCAGGGTGTCAGGCATGCCTGCATACTGTAGCCAGTACCTTGCAGCCTCCAGGAAGCGGGGTTTACCGCTCATCTTCCAGCTGTGCGTGAGGGTCACTGCTGCCGTATCCCGGGCAGGTTGCTGACCTCCTGCGTTCAGGCTCCACTGGTTGGAGGTGACCCTGCCTGAAGGCCTGCGTGCCACAGTGCCCATCCCTCCTCCGAAACGGACCGCATCAACCAGGGCTGAGGAACCATCATATCCCGTGATGGTCACGGAACCCCTGACGGCATCAGCGCCACTGTCGAAAAGAAAGGAACCCAGCCAGAGCCATGTGCCACCACCCAGCGACTGGTCAACAGTGAACTCGGTATCTCCACCTGTGTGGGTCACACGAACCTTCACCTTACCGCTCCGGCCGGCAAAGCGGGGATATGATATTGTCACACCGTACCACCCCCTCTCAGGTATATCCGGAACATATTGAGCTGACCCGCCTGTGATCCTGAACGATGTGCCCATCATAAAAGGATTGTCGCCTGTAAAAAGGGTGTCACTGAAAAGAAATCCCGGGCCTGAACCGGTCACCTCTGCAGGTGCCTGCAACGTGAATGAAGAGGCTCCGGTGGAACGATCATTGTCAACAATGACCTCGTTAACCTGCAGGTCACGCTCCCGGGGCAGAAATACCGTGGCCCCCGAATTTTCAAGCATAGGCACCAGGTAAGGAACCACATAGGCCATCACAGACATATCCTCCACACTGCCAAAAAGCTTTGCCCTCTGCCACTCCCATCTGTCAAGCGGCTGATCAAAATAGTACCCGTGACTGTGCCATAACGCTATGTACCTGCTCTCAAGCCCCTTGCTGAATGATTCCGAACCTGTCCTGTTCACCAGTACAGGCCTTTCAATGCCCTCCGGCATGATGCGAGTGGCATCTTCCGGCAGAATATGCCTGAAATAGTTGGGGATCAGACTCTCAAGGCTGAACCCATTACTGTACATATTTATAGTGTACCCGGCAAACTTCCTGCCCAGACTGTTTCTTAAAGAGTTAACAAGAAGTGTATGTGTATCCTCCCTTACCGGGTTATATGACGATGCTACAGGGAGATATACATTAACCTCCCTCTTCTCTTCACTGACACTGATTGAGTCTATCCGGAACTGTTCCGGCAATGTGCCTTCGCTGAAGGGACTGGTCCATCTCTCCAGCCTCGTCTCAGCCAGGCGTTGCGCCCTGCCCGTCTTCTGTGATGAGGCTGGCTGAGCGGCGACCAGCATCATCGTTACAATTAACAGTAAATAAGGGGGATGTGATATTCGCATTTCCGGAAAGATTTTGCTGAATATAGTAATAATGACTCAAAAGTAGAAAGTTTTTTAAAATATGTCATACATCTGACAAAAAACTGATTATTTCAATTTAATTATTTACATTTGTTATGGCGTAGAAGTCATAAGGAAGTTGCATTCAGCGAATCTTCCTTATAACCTATTGATCCAAAGATAATAAGTCATTTTTCAACGCAGATGATACTGATTGCTGACAGTGGCTCGACGAAGACCGAATGGAGAGTAGTGGATGGCGGCAAGGCGGGGAAGTCATACATCTCCTCAGGCATAAATCCTTTTTTTGTTACAGGTGAGGAGATAGTTGCTCTACTGGGCAAAGAGATGCCAGAAATGAAAGGCAGCCGGGTCAACCGCATTTATTTCTATGGTACCGGAGTGAGCAATGCTTCGAAGGCTGAGATAGTCAGGGGAGCTCTTTCAGCCTATTTCCGGACTGATGACCTCTTCATAGGCAGCGACCTGCTGGGGGCTGCGCGGTCACTCTGCCAGAGTGAACCGGGAATAGCGTGTATAATAGGCACAGGGTCAAACTCCTGTTATTATGACGGGAAAAGCATAGTATCAAACGTGTCGCCCCTGGGGTACATACTTGGTGATGAAGGCGGAGGAGCCGTAATAGGCAGGAAGCTGGTGGCCGGCGTTCTGAAGAAGCAGCTTCCGGGAATAGTGATAGAGAATTTTTTCAAGACCTGGTCATACACTCCCGCCGAGATTCTTGACAACGTATATAATATGCCTTTTCCGAACCGGTTCCTGGGACAGTTCACCAGGTTCATCGCAGATAATATCCATGTGCCTGAACTGCAGGGGATGATCACATCGAGCTTTGACGAGTTCATCACCCGCAATGTGCTCTCTTACCCTGAAGCAAGGAAATATCCGGTTCACTTCACGGGCAGTATCGCATATCACTTCAGACCATTCCTTGAGGAACTGCTGCTTAAATACAGGCTGCAGCCCGGGATATTCACCCTCACCCCGATGGAGAACCTTGTGCGGTATCATATTCAGAATCCAGACATTTAACAGAATGAACAAACAGGTTTATACAAAACATGACATTAGCATAACAGAATTGCCATCCAATTTTGAGGATCTTGACAAGATGACTGTCAATGAGTTGCTGACCAATATAAATCATGAGGATGCGAAGGTGCATGTTGCGGTCAGAAAAGCAATTCCCCAGGTAGAGACCCTCATCAACCAGATACTGGTCAGGATGCAGAAGGGAGGAAGGCTCTTTTACCTCGGGGCTGGTACCAGCGGCAGGCTGGGAGTGCTTGATGCTTCAGAGATACCCCCGACATTTGGCGTCCCGGATACAGTGGTCATTGGCCTTATCGCCGGAGGCGAAACGGCACTGCGCAAGGCAGTGGAATCGGCAGAAGACGATACCACCAAGGCCTGGAACGAGCTGGAGATATTCAATATCAACACGAAAGATTCAGTTATTGGCATAGCAGCATCAGGCACAACGCCTTATGTCATAGGAGGATTGCAAAAAGCGAGAGAGAACGGCATCCTCACAGGATGCATCACCTGTAACCCCAAAGGACCTATTGTGCAGGCCGCCGAGTACCCTATAGTTGTAGTGGTGGGCCCAGAGTTCGTTACCGGCAGCAGCAGGCTGAAAGCAGGAACAGCCCAGAAGATGGTCCTCAATATGATCACCACTACCTTAATGATCAAAATGGGAAGGGTGAAGGGGAACAAGATGGTTAACATGCAGCTGACAAACAAGAAGCTGATAGAGCGGGGTACCAGAATGATTGTGGAGGAGCTGAATATCCAGAGAGAAGCTGCACGTATTCTGCTGATGGAGCAGGGCTCGGTAAAAAAAGCCCTTGAATTCTACAGGGAAAACTATAAATAACATCATACATCATAGTTCATAACTATTATGATCTGAAATAAAACGCCCGCCATGACCAACGATGTCTTCAGTAAAATAGGCTCAGGACTCACTCTCAGCCAGAAGATTGAGAGAAGGATAGAGGAAGCTATCAGGCAGAAAAAGTTGTTACCCGGCTCAAAACTGCCAACGGAGAAGGAGCTCTGCGCCCAGTTCGCAGTCAGCCGCACTGCCCTCAGGGAAGCCCTCAGGCGCCTCAGCGCCCGTGGACTGATTGATATCCGAAAGGGAAGCGGTATGTATATCTCCGAACTGAAGATAGAGGATGCCATCAACTCACTCCATCTCTTCTATGACCTGCGCTTCAACTCAGATCTCATACTGCAGATAATAGAAGTACGCCGACTCTTTGAGCCCGAGGTGGCAAGGCTGGCAGCACGTAACCGCACCGAGGAGGATATACGGACACTGCAGAAAAACCAGCACGACCTGGAGAAATGCAACCCTGACAATACGCAGCTGGAGGTTGACCTTATCAACCGGTTCCACATGAACCTCTCAAAAGCTACGGGAAACCCGATTGTGATAATAAGCCTCGAACCGGTTTACTCTCTTCTGCCGCGCATGAGGAATCTCATCTACGGCAATATAGAAGGAGAAAAGGATTATACGATGAAGTACCAGAGCGAACTGCTTGAGGCATTGAGAGATAAAGACAGCCAGAAGGCTTACGAGGTTTCCGTGACTCTCCTTGAGCGTAATATGGAGATCTATAAGAAATACTTCAAGGCTACCTGAACCTCTTTCCCGCCAAATGCATGCCTAGCAGGATACCAGTTACCATACTCCTTTTCCTTCTGAGCTGCCGTTGGACGCCAGCCCAGGTGAAGGAACCACAGGTGGTTGGAATACATCAGGCTGAAAGCGAATACTATTCCAGTATTTACCGTAACAGCATGCCTCCGGGAGAGATTTCCCCCGAGAAGCCGGTGATGCTCAAAAGCAGAAAAGACGGGGAACCGGCATTCATGGTTTACGGATGGCACCCCTACTGGGCTACCTCAACGGCATATATCTACTATGACTATGATGTTCTGACCCATATTGCTCACTTCAGCTATGAGGTTGACACTGCCACGGGTTCATATACCACCATCAGGGGATGGGACACCACTCCACTGATAAGCTACGCCCACCAGAGGGGAGTGAAGGTGATGCTTACCGTCACCAACTTCGGATCAGAACGAAATACCAGTATCCTGACTGACACCATAAAGCAGTGGACCCTTATCAATACGGTTACCTCACTCCTGAAATCGCGCAGCGGCGACGGCGTCAACTTCGACTTTGAGGTCGTGCCTGCCTCAATGAAGGCCAATATGGTGGACTTCTGCAGGCGGGCTGTCAGAGGAATAAAGACAGAGTTACCTCAGGCAGAGATCTCGCTGGCCACCCCGGCCGTCAACTGGTCTGACGGGTGGGATCTGCAGGCGCTGGCAGAGATATGCGACTATCTCATCATGATGGGGTACAACTACTACTGGAGCGGTTCATCAACAGCCGGCCCCGTTGCACCGCTGGCGGGAGAAAACTATAATATCACCCGCAGCATCCGTGAGGATTACCTTGATGAAGGTGTGCCAGGATCAAAGCTGTTGCTCGGCATGCCATGGTACGGGTACGACTGGCCGGTGACAGGCAGTGCAAGAAAGGCAGCAACTACCGGAACAGGAACCTCCCGGACATATATCTCAACCATTAACCTGGTTGCCAGCCACGGGAAGACCTTTGACAGCCAGACCAGCGTCCCGTGGATGAGCTACCAGAGCGGCACGCAATGGAGACAGATGTGGTTTGAGGACAGCCTGAGCCTGCTGCTGAAGGCCAACTACGCCAAAACAGGCAACCTGGCCGGCGTGGGCATATGGGCTCTCAGCTATGAGGCAGGCAGACCTGAACTGTGGAACGGATTAAAGGCAGTGATAGCAGGAACGGTCTCTTCGGATGACAACCCTGCCTTGCCAGCATCAGTCGGTAACGAAATACTCTCCATCAATCCAAATCCTGTAACTGACAGGGCCCTGGTCAGCTACAGCACAGAGAGGCAGGGCAGGGTGACCATCTCCGTCATTGATGCAGGCGGAAGGCTGGCAAAGGTGATAACCGACGGCATCGCTCCGCCGGGAATACACACGGAAACCATTGTGAAAGACGGGCTGTTACCGGGGATATACTTCTGTGTTCTGAATACCCCGGGAGGAAGATCAGTGAAGAGATTCGCAGTAGCAGAAAATAAATAAAACAAGGTGTATGATAAAAAAAGCGGTGCTGGCAATGACACTTGTTATTGCCATGCAGACGGTTAATGCGCAGATCCAGCAGGTGGCGGGCGGACAGATCCAGCAGACGGCGGGCGGACAGATCCAGCAGGCGGTTGAAAGGATCAGCCTGGAGTATGATATGATGGGACTCTCAGTGATTGCCGTTTGCAACGGGAAGATAGCCGGTGAGTGGTACGCCGGGCTGAGAGATTACGAACGGAATCTGCCGGTCAATGAGAATACCAAATACCGCATCGCCTCCATCTCCAAGTTCGTAATGACCACAGCGATGATGAAGCTGTGTGATCAGAAGAGGCTGGACCTCGACGAAGATGCGGGCAACTACCTGGGATTTCCCCTGAGGAACCCGAACCATCCCGAAACGCCCATAACCGTCAGGATGCTCCTGCTCCACACAGGTTCAATAAATGAAGGTACCGGGTACGACGAGTTCCTGATGGCCACATACAACAACGTGGGTGATCCGGCTTCATTCAGTGAGCTGCTGGTCCCCGGAGGCAGATACTATACAGATAACATGTGGAGAAAAGAAGCTCCGGGCGAATATTACACATACTGCAATGCCAATTTCGGGCTGGCCGCAACAATCATTGAAAGGATCACGGGTCAGAGGTTCGAGACATTCATCCAGGAGAATCTCTTCATCCCCCTGAAAATAACCGGCTCATACATCTCCGAGGGTGTTGCTGACATAAATAACCTGGCTGTCATATACCGCAAGGAGGACGGCCGGTGGACTGCCCGGACTGATAACTACAAAGGAGTTATGTCGTCGCCCCGTGACTTTTCCGGTTATGTCACAGGAACCAACGCAGCAGTCTTTTCGCCTCAGGGCGGACTGAGAATCTCTGCAGCCGAACTGGCACGGATTATGATACTCCACATGAACAAAGGAAAATATGAAGGTAACCGTATCATCTCAAAGAAGAGTATCAGGCTGATGCACAGGGCACAGTTTATAAGCACCGGCACCAACAGTGACAATGAAGGGGTGCGAATAGGCAATCGGGGCCTGAGCGTACAGATCCTGCCCGAATCAGCCTCCGGCACCATCCTCCCGGAAGGATCTCATTTCCTGGGGCATTCGGGATCAGCATACGGGTTATTTTCCGACCTTTACTTCGATCCGAAAGGAAAATATGGCTTCATTTTTATTACAAACGGCATGGGCAAAGCTCCGGAGAAGGGCTCTTCGGGCTCTTTCTATAACTTCGAGGAGGCCCTGATCAAGGCCCTGCGGGAAAAAAACCTTCTGCCATGTAAAAAGACAAAGCAATGAATACAGAACTGATTACAGCCGTAGCCATAGGCATCGGGCTGGCGGCCAGCGCCGGTTTCAGGGTGTTTGTGCCGATGCTTGTAGCTGCAATAGCAGCCAAAACCGGCGTGCTTCCACTCAACGAAAGCTTCCTGTGGCTCTCATCATGGACCGCCATAGCCATCCTTGGTACGGCAACGGTGGTGGAGATACTGGCCTACTACATACCCGTGGTTGACAACCTGCTTGATACAATCTCCACACCACTGGCGATAGGTGCCGGAACGCTCCTGCTCACCTCGGTGCTGCCTATTGACAGCGAGCTCATGAGGTGGATCACCGGCGCTGCCGTAGGAGGCGGCAGCGCCGCCGTGGTACAGAGTGGCAGCGCCCTCACCAGGCTCACATCAACCAAAATGACGGCAGGAATAGGCAACCCGGTGGTGGCAACAGTTGAGAATGTAGCCGCCACAGGCACCTCCGTGCTCTCACTGATAATACCTTTCATAATTGTTGCCCTCTTCCTCCTGCTGGTGATCTTCATCTTCACCAGGGTCCGCAGGAGACTGCGCAGGTCGCACGATGAGAGACTAAGCGGCTGAGAACACGATGTCACAGAGGGATGCCATAACACTCTTCTGGTTCAGGCGTGATCTCCGCCTGGAGGACAATACCGGCCTTTATCATGCATTGAAGTCGGGTCACCCGGTACTGCCGGTATTCATTTTTGACACGGAAATCCTTGACCGGCTTGAAGAAAAGGCTGACCGGAGAGTAGCATTCATAATGGCTGCACTGGGGGAACTGAATAAGAAGCTGATAGCTGCCGGGTCATCACTGAGGATTCTTCACGGCACTCCTGAAGCAGCCTTCCGCAAGATCCTTGGTGAATATGATGTAAAAGCGGTTTTCGCCAACCGCGACTATGAACCATATGCCACTCTGCGGGATAATAAGGTTTCGCTCCTTCTGAAGGCCACCGGGATACCGTTTCACTCCCTCAAAGACCAGGTGATTTTTGAAAAGAATGATGTGACCAAATCAGACGGTACACCCTATACGGTATTTACCCCCTATTCACGGGTATGGAAGAAACAGCTCACCCCTCAGGCAACAGAAGCTTCCGTCCCGGAAAAATTTACCGACAGGTTCATAAAAATGCCGCCTGCTGTTATTCCCCGGCCGGAGGAGATCGGGTTCAGTGACATCACCACTATCTCACCGGTGCCTGTAATAAACACTGACATCATCCGGAATTACCACCTCAACCGCGACATACCCTCTCTGGAAGGCACCACCCGACTGGGTGTGCACCTCCGGTTCGGAACTGTGAGTATCCGGGGGCTGGTCAGAACCGCTCTGGACCTCAATGAGACATGGCTTAACGAGCTCATATGGAGAGAGTTTTTCATGTGTATCCTCTGGCACTTCCCGCATGTTACTGACAACGCCTTCAGGTCAAAATATGATGCCATTCTGTGGCGCAACAATGAGGAGGAGTTCGCCCGCTGGTGTGACGGCATGACCGGGTACCCTATAGTGGATGCCGGCATGCGCGAGCTCAACGCCACAGGTTTCATGCACAACCGGGTGCGGATGATCACCGCAAGCTTCCTGGCCAAACACCTGCTTATCGACTGGCGTTGGGGTGAGGCCTACTTCGCGGCAAAGCTGCTTGACTACGAGCTCTCTTCCAACAACGGCAACTGGCAGTGGGCAGCAGGAACCGGATGCGATGCAGCTCCTTACTTCAGGATCTTCAACCCGGCTGAACAAACCCGCAGGTATGACCCTGAACTGGTTTATGTGCGCAGGTGGGTGCCCGAGATTGACAGCCCATCCTATCCCGGCCCTGTGGTTGACCATGCCACTGCTCGTCAGCGTGCCCTGGATACCTATTCCTCAGGACTGGGGCGGGTGGTCTGAGAGCAGGCCTGCAAAAGCTGATCCGGTGATCCGGATATAAACGACCGCTGAACCATTGTGCACCCTGAAGATATAATTGCATCAAGTCTCAATTTGCTTATCTTTAGCCGGGACAGCTACCCTGCCGCCATGAACTTCATCACAAAAATCAGGTCTCTCTTCAATCCCTCGATGTACCAGGGATGGGGTAACTCACGGAAATACTTCGAAGGTTGGTACTTCAAAGTGGTTAATGAACCTGAGACTGCTGCCTTTGCCTTTATCCCGGGAATATCCATGAATGTAAAAGGAGAAAAGCAGGCATTTGTCCAGATCCTCGACGGTAAAAAGAAGACATCTGTGTTTATTCCGTTTGATGCCTCTGTCTTTATTCCATCTGAAAGAGAGTTCACGGTGACTGTGGGGAACAGCGTCTTTTCCTCCGGGAGCATGAAACTCGACCTTCCCGGCGTGAAAGGAGAACTGACGTTTTCAGGCCTCAGTGAATGGCCCGGCAAATGGTACGCTCCGGGAATAATGGGACCCTATACCTTTGCTCCTTTCATGGAGTGTAACCATGGAATCGTCAGCATGGATCACTCAATCATCGGATCACTGGAGATCAATGGCGTGCTGACCGACTTTACCGGTGGCCGTGGATATATTGAAAAAGACTGGGGCCACTCATTCCCGTCAGCCTATGTCTGGATGCAGTCAAACCACTTCACCACTCCGGGCACATCATTCAAGGCCTCAGTCGCAAGAATTCCATGGCTGACAGGCAATTTCACAGGGTTCATCTGCGGACTTCTGCATGAGAACCATCTCTACAGGTTCACAGAGTATGGTGGCGGAAGGCTGGTCTTCCTTGAAGCTGATACGACAGGCATTCAGATTGAATTCAGGAACAGAAGTCATCAATTGCATATTGAGGCCCCCTGTGACACGGCTACACCACTTGCCTCGCCGATAAAAGGAATGATGGGCGGACGTATTGAAGAGAGCATGACCTCTGTCATCAGCCTGACCCTTGAAGAGACAGCCACGGACCGGGTTATCTTCAGCGGCAAAGGAAGGAACAGCTCCGTGGAGATATCAGGTGATACGAATACCCTTTCGCCTCACTGATTGATTCATAATGGCATGGATACTCTGAAACATTTGATAGTCAGGCTTATATTCAGAAAGTTACCTGCAATAGTAACCGGGGAGTTCTCTCATATTCCTGTTCACCGGTTGTTTTATTATCTTTGAAAACGACGGCAATAGCGGTGACTTAACTGCTACAGTACTATTCATCAGCACATTATGACCACTAAAAGTGTACTTTTCTTCAGGACCTCCCCGGGAACAATTATTGCTGCAGAGGCAGCCGCGCAACTTTCATCAGAAGAGACAGACAGGCTTTCCTGGCTCTTTGGTAATGCCACCCTTCTTGACTCGGATGCTGTCAGCGGTACCTTCATCGGCCCACGCAGGGAGATGATCACCCCCTGGAGCACCAACGCCGTGGAGATGACACAGAACATGGCCGTCACGGGAATCTCACGGATAGAGGAGTTCTCTCCAGCCCATGGAGACAACCCTGATCATGACCCCATGCTTCAGAGAGTATACCATGGCCTTGACCAGGAGCTATTCACCATAAACCATGAGCCCGAACCGGTCAGGGAGATTGATGACATAGCTGCCTACAACACCCGGGAAGGACTGGCGCTGAGCCCGGAGGAGATTGACTACCTGGAGAACCTCAGCCGCACCCTGGGAAGGAAACTAACTGACAGCGAAGTGTTCGGATTCTCACAGGTAAACTCCGAACACTGTCGCCACAAGATATTCAACGGCACTTTCATAATTGACGGCCGGGAACGCGACTCTTCCCTCTTCGGGCTGATAAGGCGAACCACAAGGGAAAACCCCAATCACGTTGTCTCTGCATACAGGGACAACTGCGCCTTTCTCGACGGACCTGTGGCCGAGCAATTTGCACCCGCAACGCAGGACAAGCCTGACTGGTTCGGCGTCAAGTACTTTCAGTCTGTGCTTACCCTGAAGGCCGAAACCCATAATTTCCCCACCACCGTTGAGCCCTTCAACGGAGCCTCCACCGGCACGGGAGGTGAGATACGTGACCGTATAGCTGGTGGTAAGGGAACTCTTCCCATTGCCGGCACGGCAGTATACATGACCTCATATCCCAGGCCTGACGGACCCAGAGAGTGGGAAGGATTCACCGAGCCACGCCAATGGCTATATCAGACGCCGGAAGAGATACTGATCAAAGCCTCCAACGGCGCAAGCGACTTCGGGAACAAGTTCGGCCAGCCGCTGATCTGCGGATCAGTGCTTACATTCGAGCATTTTACCGATATGAAGCGTTACGGATTTGACAAGGTGATCATGCTTGCCGGCGGCATAGGCCTCGGCAAGAAAGCTGACAGCACCAAGGACAGACCCGAAAAAGGCGACATGATTGTGCTCCTCGGCGGTGATAATTACCGTATTGGCATGGGTGGCGGCGCCGTCTCCTCTGTTGACACTGGCGCATTTGATACCGCTATCGAACTGAATGCCGTCCAGCGCGCCAACCCCGAGATGCAGAAGAGAGTATACAACGCTCTCAGAGCTATGGCCGAGAGTGACAATAACCCGGTAGTGTCACTTCATGACCATGGCGCCGGCGGCCATCTCAACTGCCTCTCTGAACTGGTGGAAGAGACCGGTGGAAAGATAGATATAAGCAAGCTGCCGGTGGGTGACCCCACCCTCTCAGCCCGGGAGATCATCGGCAATGAGTCGCAGGAACGGATGGGACTGGTCATTCGTAAGGCTGACGTTGAGACCCTGACCACGGTGGCACACCGCGAACGGGCTCCCATCTATGTAATCGGAGAGGTGACCGGTGATCATCAGTTCACATTCTATAACACCAGAACAGGGGAAAAACCCATAGACCTGCAGCTGAGCGATTTCTTTGGCAAGCCGCCGCGCACAATCATGAATGACAGCACCATTGAGAGTCCCGCTGTCCCGGTCAGGTATGACTCATCAGACCCTGCCAGGTATCTGGATGCCGTCCTTCAGCTTGAGGAGGTGGCATGCAAGGACTGGCTGACGAATAAGGTTGACCGCTCAGTCACCGGCAGGATAGCCATGCAACAGTGCACCGGCGAACTGCAACTGCCTCTCAATAACCTGGGAGCCATAACACTTGACTACCGCGGCCTGAACGGCATGGCCACCGCCCTGGGTCACGCCCCTGCAGCAGGCCTCGTCAGTGCCGCCGCCGGGTCAGTACTCTCCATAGCCGAGGCTCTCACAAATATAGTCTGGGCTCCCCTGCCTGACGGCCTGAGAAGTGTCTCGCTATCAGCCAACTGGATGTGGCCTTGCAGGAACCCCGGAGAGGATGCCCGGCTCTATGATGCCGTTCAGGCAGCGAGCGACTTTGCCGTAGCACTGGGGATAAATATCCCCACGGGCAAAGACAGCCTCTCAATGACCCAGAAATACCCTGACGGCACTGTCTATAGTCCCGGAACGGTGATCATCACCGCAGCAGCCGGAGTTGAGGATGTCAGGCGCATTGTCAGCCCGGTGATCAGGAATGACTCCTCCACTGCACTCATCTGGATAGACATGAGCGGCATGAGACACGAGCTGGGAGGCTCTGCCTTCTGCCAGACACTCGGCACATTGGGCGACAGGGCCCCGGGAGTGGCAGACCCGGAACAGTTCGCAGCTGCCTTCGAGGCACTGCAGTTGCTCATCAGGGAGGGTAAAATAATTGCAGGGCATGATATCTCTGCCGGAGGCATGATAGTCGCCCTGCTGGAGATGTGCTTCGCTAACAGCGATGGAGGCATGGCCCTGAACCTCACCGAGATCGGCGAGACAGATACAGTGAAGCTGCTCTTCAGCCAGAATCCCGGTGTGATCATCCAGGTGGAGAATGAGACTGAGACAGAAAAGTTCCTCTTTGAGAGAAGGATACGGTTCGTTCCGATAGGACACCCGGTGAGTGAAAGGAAACTGTTCGTGACCAACGGTGAAATACGTCATGAGTTTGACATCGACAGCTGCAGATCACTGTGGTACAGGAGCTCTTACCTGCTTGACCGCCGGCAGTGCGGGCCCGGGTTGGCAAAAGAGAGATATGAAAATCATGGGAGGAAAGCCCTTCACTTTGAAATGAAGGACTTCAACGGCAGCTTCAGGGCCCTGGGTATCACTCCTGAACGGAAGAAGAAGACCGGGGTGAAGGCAGCAATAATAAGGGAGAAAGGCGTGAACGGCGACCGCGAGATGGCATATGCCCTCTGGCTTGCCGGATTCGATGTGAAGGATGTGCACATGACTGACCTGATCTCGGGAAGGGAAACCCTTGAGGAACTGAACATGATAGTGTTCGTGGGAGGCTTCTCCAACTCTGACGTACTGGGGTCAGCAAAGGGCTGGGCCGGAGCGTTCAGGTTTAACGGGAAAGCACGGGAGGCACTTGACCGTTTCTATAAGAGGAATGACACCCTCTCTCTCGGCGTCTGCAACGGCTGCCAGCTCATGGCCGAACTGGGACTGATAGTGCCTGAACACGATGAGATGCCCCGCCTGGAACACAATGCCTCACACAAGTTCGAATCAGACTTTCTGGGAGTGAAGATCACTGATGGCCACGCCATCATGCTCAACGGGCTGAGCGGCATGGAACTGGGAATCTGGGTTGCGCATGGCGAAGGCCGGTTTATCCTGCCCTACCCGGAGGAGCAATACAACATCGTCATGAAGTACAGCATGAGCAACTACCCTGCTAATCCCAACGGGTCAATGTATGATGTTGCAGGTATCTGTTCAGCTGACGGCAGGCATCTTGCGATGATGCCCCACCTGGAGAGGGCTTTCCTGCCCTGGCAGTGCGCTCACTACCCCGCTGACAGACGCAATGACGATGTCACTCCATGGATGAAGGCGTTCGTCAATGCAAGAAAATGGATTGAAAAAAGCATAGGGCAGGCACGTTAAACCTGCCGGCATTACACTCAGTTAACCTTTGGCTTCAGTATCACTGAGGTAATAAGCGTGTGCTTATCCATACTCAGCTGCGACACATCAGACGGATGAGGCTCTACCCTGTCACTTATAACCTGAACCGGGTATTCACCGGGCTTGGCGAAGAAAATTGATCCCATATGCGCATCAGCCCTGAACCAGGGCTCCCTGACGTTCCGGTCATCAGTCACTATCTCGTCACCTATGGGCTTTTTTGCCAGTCTGGTCTCACCGGCAGTGATGATCACATTGTTATTGAAACGAAGACTGGTTGTATCAATTGTAAGTGTGGAAAGCCAAACATCATAACGCCCCGGCTTGTCAACCGTGAAGAGCCATTCAGCAGTATTGTACTCAGGGTTGTCATCAACCTGAATGAGCTCAGCATCAGCTATACGCAACACTACACTTCCATCCTTGTCACCGCCAACGACCATTCCATCCTCTCCTGATCCTTTATTGCTTCCATCATTCCCACACGATGTAAAACCAACAACAGCTGCAAGAGCTAAAACAACAAAAACATTAATAAATCTTTTCATCCTCCGACAAATACTTTTTCTATTCCAAAACATCAAAAACCATTCCAGAGTTCATCCGGAATTTGCGGCCTCAAAGTAAACGTAAAATTTTGACAATTAATATACCCTGTGATCAAATGATTACACCAGGCAAAAAAAAATCAACCGGCATCGTTTGCCCTGACTGTAGCCCTTGCAGATCTTCTTCTGGCCACTCTTTTTGACGGCGCGGGCAGGGCGGCGGCCACAAGCTCGGCAATATCGCTGACTTTAGTTTTTGTTGCCTGAACAAAGGTTTTCTTGCAGAGCGGGCAGGCTGTGATGAGTTCATCGGGCGACGACATGGTCAGGATTCGAGCCGCGTCGGCTGCAATCATTGCTTTCTTTCCTGATGCCAGGGTAAGGTTGCCCAGGCTTCCTCCGCAGCAGAGTGACATGCTTCGCTCCTGCGAGGCCTCCAGCAGCTCGGCCACGTAGCTTATAACGGCCCTTGGCTCTTCGTAAATGCCTGAACCCCTGCCAAGCTCACATGGATCATGATATACAACCTTTCTGTGCAGGTATCCAAGGCGGAGTGAACCCTCCTCAATAAGCAGGTTGATGAACTCCGAGTGATGCATCACCGTTGCTTCGAGATAATAACTCTCCCTGAAGACCTTATAGCAGATGGGGCATGATGTTACAAGAATCTTTGCTCCTGATTTCCAGATGATGTCTGAATTATGGTTTATCAGCTCTCTCGCCTCTCTGTCCCTTCCGGCAAGCATCAATGGCCTGCCACAGCAGACGCCGCCCTTTTCATCCATGAACCTGTACTTCACCCCGGCACTCTCCATAATTCTCTTCATGGCTGCAATAACCGATGGGGTAAGATGAGTCATGCAGCCGGCAAAAAAGAGCACCTCAGCTTTCTCCGGCTCTTCCCTGACAAGGTATCCGTATGACTGTGTCGGCACCTTCTCGGTGACACTCCTCTTCCTCATGACAGAGTATCTTTCAGGCAGGCTCAGAGTCCTGTCCGCTCTCTCTCCCTGGCGCCTCTCTATCAACCTCATGGGTCCCAGCTCAATGCCTACAGGACAAACCTCCTCACACCTGCCGCACATGAGACAGTTGGCCGTAATGGCCGAGATATCCCTGTCATTCCTCAGACCTTTGATAAAGTAGGCCGACTGGATATCATTGATACCCGCAGCATAGCTCATCTGGCATACGCTGATGCAAACCCCGCATGAAGAGCACGCATGCGTCTGCACCTCGGTATATGATGAGTGTCTGTCGCCAGTGGTAATGCCCGAGTTGCGCATAAAAATAAGGAACAGCTCCACGGGAATATGGAAGTATCTGGAGATAGGCAACATAAAGAAGAATGTCCCCAGTGAGATGGAGTAGAGCCACCAGAACCAGGGAGCTATCTCCGCCGCTGGAAGGAATGATGCCAGGGCGGAGCCCAGGTTACCCGTAAGAAAACTGCCACTGCCATGTGCACCGCAGGTAAAGCTCTCTGCAAGCAGCCTCGAGGGGAAGATCAGCCAGAGGCTCGTCAGTGCCAGCCGGTCTGTCCAGGTATGTCTCGTGGTCTTCTTCATCCCCATCATCCGGGGCGTGAATCTCTTTATCACAGCCAGTAACAGCCCTGACAGGATGAATGCAAGCAGGAAGTCCATCCAGACATTATAAATGCGCGCCAGCCCTTCTGCCCCGTGCTCCGGGTTGAACCACCTGAAGAATATGGCATGCGACGGCGGATTCAGATGCTTCTCCCCGAAGAAATCGGCTTCGATGGTGCCAAATACAATCAGCAGGAACCAGCCGAAAGCCAGGCTCATATGCATATACCCGAGCACAGGATTCTTCCTGAATATCTTCCGGTGCAACAGGCTCTCCATGAAGATCTCCCTAAGACTGTCCATAAAAGGTCTTCCGAAGAAACCTCTCTGCAGGCGCAGCTTGTCAGGACGTGAGAGGCTGCGGAACCAGGCAACGCTTCGCACCACGCTGTATATCAGGATGAAATAGAGCCCGAGGTTAAACGGTATGACGAAGAGATCAGAGTTCATTCCTCTCCAGTTTTCTTATAGCTTCAGCTGCGACAGCCACCACATTGCGTGTATTGACCCCCCGGGGGCATACAAGCAGACACTTGCCGCACAGCATGCAGCGGGTAACCTCTTCACGAAGGGGTTCTATCTCCCCCCTTCTTATGTAGGTATTCATCCGCCTCAGATTGAATGAGGTATGCTGGCCGGCGGTGCATGTGGCCGTACATCCCCCGCAGGCAAAACAGAGCCTGAAACTGGGTTCCCTGCTTGTGATATACTCCCTCACCTTCCTGTCGGAAGAGTCATAGTCTATCATCCTGCTGCGGTTGATAGCAAAACCAAACTTATTTGCCCCTGTTGCGCTCATCATGCCTTCAGATACCTTACTGTCTCTGCCACTGCCGCCCTGGCATGGGAGATGGTATCGGTTATGTTCATTGGTGCAGTACATGTGCCGGCATAGAAGACCCCCTTTATGCCGCTCAGGTTATTTCCGTAATGATGGTCCCCTGACTCCAGGAACCTGTTTATTCCCTGCCTGAATCCCGATGCTTCGGCAAGCTTCGCTCCTGACTCAGCCATCTCCATCCCTACCATCAGCACCATGATGTCAAGCTCCATCTTCAGAGGTCTGCCGGCCAGCGTGTCCTCTACCTTTATTACCAGCCTGTTGTTTATATTTACGGATGCTTCTGATACCTTCCCCCTGATGAAATTGACATTATGTACCTCCTGCGACTCCCGGTAGAGCTCCTCATAATAAGGACCATACATCCTCATATCCATGTAGAAACAGAAAACCTCACACGAGGGCAGCATCTGCCTTATCTCTATCGCCTGCTTGACTGCGGTCACACAGCACACCTTTGAGCAGTGGTTGTTATTGACCTTTTCGTCGCGCGAGCCCACGCAATGGATCAGCCCTATGCGTGACGGCACCGTGCCGTCAGCTTTTTCCAGCCTGCCACGGTTGAACATCGCCTCCAGGTCAACCGAAGTGATGACATTATCATAGATACCGTAGCCATACTCTTCCTTACGATGAGCATCGAAAAGGTCAAAGCCGGTGGCTACAATCACCGCATCAGCCTCCTCCTCGGTCCCGCCTGAGAGGATCACTCTCACTCCGCCGGGGTGATGCCTCACCTTTTCCACGGTTGTTCTGGTAATGATGTTTATGTTATGGTGCCCTGCCCTCTTCCTAAGGTAGCTCCTCACCTCATCTGCCGGCCTGCGGTCGGGGAAGAGAGCGTGCCACTGCAACAGGTGTCCGCCGGGATCATCGCCCTTCTCCACGAGGGTGACCCTGTAACCCATCTCTGCCAGGGCGCCGGCGGCTTCCATGCCGGCCACGCCGCCACCGGCAACAAGCACATGTTTGGGCACTGTTTTCATCCATCAATCAGGTTTGCAGGCTCAGGCAGCCTGCTTCCATCTCTGTCAAGGAAACGGCGTTCCGGGTCAGCCTTGATACCCATCTTGCGGAGGAGAGGCAACGATTGCACATTGTGGTACTGCAGTCCCAGCTCCCAGGGATCATATCCCAGCACCAGGCCGGCTACCTCCTCGTAGGTGAGCACAGGAATACCGTGACCCTCAGCCCCATAGGTAATACCGTCAATCTCCTTGATTGTATACTGCCAGCGGTCCATGAACATGGTGCATCCCGGGCAGTTTGCAATGATCATATCAGGACGGTAGGGTTCCATTGACTCGAACTTCTTGCGCGAAGCGAAGAGTGAATAGCCCCTGTTGGCCTGCACCAGGTACTGCCTGAAACCAAATCCGCAGCAGTGACGTCTTTCGGGGTAATCGATGATATCACCGCCCCAGGACTCCACCATCCCCACCAGCACATGAGGGAATTCAGCTCCGCCGACACCGTACTTCGGGAACATCTTCGAATAGTGGCAGCCGATGTGCTCCACCACCTTCAGAGGTTTGCCTGTGGCAGCGTCAACGAGATTATACTTCGCCTTGCGCGCTATCTCCTCCCTGAATTTATAGATGATATCACTTGTGTGCGAGATGGTCTCGGGTACCTCGAAAGTGCGGCCGGTAGCCTTGTACAGATCCTCCCGTGTGCGCTCAAGGGTTTCCGGAAAGTGTTTCCAGGTCTCAAGTATCTCCGAGTAAATGCCGAACGAGGTGACGCATGAGATAGCTATATGCCTGTATCCTGCCTCGGTGGCGAGGGCAAAATGCCTTGCTACTACTGTCTGTATGGTTTCAAAGGGGACAACATCACCATGATAACCTATGCCCGTGCAGGTGGTGTGCCTCGGGTCCTCGTATACATCCTTGCCCAGGTCCTCACGCAGTATCTTCAGGAAATACTGTTCAGATCCGGCAAAGAATGTCTGTCTGATGCATGACCTGACATAAAAGAAATGATCATCCGGTATCTCTTTCTGGTACTCGGCCCAGATACGCTTCTTACCTTCGGGTTTCATAGACCTCCCTCCTGACATCCTCAGGTTCACACTGGTGGCATCCGCTGTCTGCTGACACTACATGCCTGTAATACTCAAAATCACGACCTTCCTTCTTAAACTCCATCCCCATCTCCTCTGCCTTCTTTTCGGAGGCATCCTCTATGGCGTCATAAAGATCATGTCCGCCGGTAACCTCGAAGATTCTCTTCAGCTCATCAAGCACCTCGCCGGGAATCAGGCGGGTAGGCCCCTCACTGCCGTTCAGCTCACCACCCAGGCGGGCCAGGGAAGCGTCAAGATGATTGTAATAGTGCTCCCATGCCGGACCTTGCTCCGGATGAACCTCCGGGTCAACATCATAAGAGACGATGCAGTACCCGTGTTTGAGCACGTTGTCACCCACGGTGCGCTTTATGGCGAACTGCTGCCTGCCTTTCTCTGACGAGGTGAAATATCCCAGTTCCTGCGACAGTTTCCTGAGGGCCATGATCACCATACCCGGGGTATTGCCCCTGGGACAGCGGGTCTTGCAGCTCATGCACTGGCCGCAGTACCAGATGGTCTCGCTCTTGAGTAACTCCTTGATTATGTTATTGTTACGGGTCTGAACCAGATCAACTATCCTGCGCGGATCATAGTGATAATACTCAGCAGCAGGACAGATGGCAGTACAGATTCCGCAGTTCATACAGGCTTTCAGTCCCTCCTCGAAACGGACATCCTGCATGAGTCTTGAATACAGATCTTCCATAGTTTGATTTAATGCCCATTAGGGGAATGTCAAAAGTAGTCATGACTTTTGAGGTCAGGAACGGGATTTTAGCCCATTTTTCGGGGGTATTTATACTTAGAAGTCGGCAGTACCAGTCGGCAGTACCAGTCGGCAGTATCAGTCGGCAGTACCAGTCGGCAGTCGGCAGTACCAGTCGGCAGTACCAGTCGGCAGTACCAGTCGGCAGTCGGCAGTACCAGTCTGCAGTATGGACATGGTATCAGCAATGCCCGCCGGTGGATATTGGCCGTGGACCAATAAGAATTGTAAAAGAATGAATAACTTTATTCCCAAACCCTGATAAATGAAAAAGCACACACTGAGGATAATCCTGCCGGTTGCGATGGTAATCTGCATCCTGACCTCCTCATGCAGGAATGAAAATATTATCACCTTCCGGTCACTCCTGAAAGAGATGGCTGACCCGGAAACACTCACACGCTTCTCTGCCCCCTCTTACAGCCTGGTGCAGTTCAGCTCGTACGACAGACGCAGCATCCACCCTGACAGCGCCGGGTGGTTCGCAAACAACGATTACACTCATTTTATCCGTGAGGAGGTAAATGAGGGCCGACGTGAATTCGTGATGCTTGAGGCAGACGGCCCCGGCGCCATAGTACGCTGGTGGATGACCTTCGGAAACGAAAACGCACTCAACTCATACATCAGGGTATATTTTGACGGGCAGCCGACGCCTGTCATCGAAGGGATGGCCCCTCAACTGGTCGGGGAAGGTGTTCTGGCCCCCGCACCTCTCAGCAGTTCGGTTTCGCCACTAACTGCGTTACAGCGAAGGGGGTACAACCTTTACCTGCCCATACCCTTCTCCGAAAGATGCAGGATAACACTTGAAAACGACTCCATCATCATCACCCCGCAAAGGCGTCAACCCTCAATATACTACAACATCAATGCAAGGCTCTTCGAGAAAGGCACGAGGATTGAATCAATGAATCGCGAATTCAGCAATGGCGATCTGTTCGCAGTAGCTGCCTGTGCCTCTGACCTTGCATCCAGCACTGAAGGAAAACCAGAAAAGGATCTGATAAAGAGGATTGAAGGGACGCTGGCACCAGGAACAGAAATATCGCTCCCGGTCAGCAAAAAAGGAGTTGCAGTTGCCGGTTTCTCTGTTGTGCTAAACGCGAATGACACAGCAGCGGCGCTGGAAGGAACGGTCATCAGGATGGCCTTTGACGGCCAACAGACAGTTGAAGTGCCGGCAGGGAACTTTTTCGGTACGGGTTATTCGTTCAACAGCTACAGGACACGCTTCACTGCCGTTGATACGGCTGGCACATTAAGTTCCTCCTGGCTGATGCCCTTTCGCGACAGCTGCCGGATAAGCATCTGCAACGGGTCAGAAGAGAGCATCGGCATAAGTGCGCAACTGATACTTACTCCATACAGGTGGGACAACTCCTCAATGCACTTCGGTGCATCCTGGAGGGAATATGACAACTTCGAGGCAGCAGGGGCTGAAAACACAGGCGGAACAGGCCTTCATTCCGATGTCACCATCGCGGAGCTGAAAGGAAAAGGACTCTATGCCGGCGATGCCATCACCATTTTCAATACGGCGGATGCTTGGTGGGGTGAAGGCGACGAGAAGATATACGTTGACGGTGAGACCTTCCCGTCATCAATAGGCACCGGAACAGAGGACTACTTCGGCTATGCCTGGTGCCGTCCGGAACGCTTTGACCACCCACTGATAGCACAGCCTGCCGGGGATGGCAACTTCCATCCGGGGATGAGTGTGAACATGCGTTACCGCATCCTCGATGCCATACCCTTCAATGAATCCCTGAAAGCCGATATAGAGATGTGGCATTGGGTGAAAACCACTGTCAGTTTTTCGCTCACGTCATACTACTACATAGTACCTGAACTGTAAGACAAAAAGTTGCATTCGGCACCGGGTCCGGAGCGGTCCTGCGACTGGCAGCGCCGTGATATTCTTGTGCCTGCTGGCCGCGTGAAGAAAGGATATGTTATCTGCTCCTTTTGCGTTGCCCGGTGAAGTACCGGAGCCATATGCCTGTTATGGTGAAAAGAATAAGCGACAACCCAACAAATGAGGTGTAGATAAGTTTGATTATCTCACTCTCAAAACCCAGGAGCTTATCTGCCAGTGACATGTCATGTATATCCTCTATCACATCTGATCTGCGGCGCTCACGATGGAGCAACTCACCCGTTGCGGCATCAAGCTGGATTCCGTGGTAATGGTGAGCAAACACAAATTTCACCATTCCGTAATCAGGCCTTATGTCTATCCTGTCAAGCTCCTCACTCAGCTCTTCCCCGGCCGTCTCATGCAACCGCATTATGGCTATCGTTCTCAGAGAGTCAAGCGGAAGCCACCGGGCTATATCTGTTGTGGTTCCCTGGTGAGAGTCAGGATGGAGGTAACCATTGCTGTTCTTCTTCCAGCCGAGCAGTATCCCTGTTACGGCTACAATAAGCAACGTCACGGAAAGGAATGATGCGGTCAGACGATGTATGCGCCTGACAAGCCTGATGGTCCCTGTTCTCACTGCCACGTTGCGGGACTGATTACCACCCTGGTCTGCGTACCTTGTTCTTCTCATTGATTGGATTGACGTCAAGCACAAACATACCACGTCCGTGAGTGGCGATGATAATCATATTGTCCCGGGGATGAACCTGGAGGTCATGCACATAGGCAAATGGCAGATCGCCAAGTATATCCCACCTTGCACCGCCGTCCTTGCTGATATATACTGACGCGTCCGTTCCTGCATACAGAATATCTTCCTTGACCGGGTCTTCCCTGATGACGTTAACCGGTCCCACGGGTATGTTGCCTGAAATGTCAGTCCAGGTGTCACCAAAATCAGTCGACTTCCATACATAAACCTGGAAATCATCATCACGTCTTCCTGTCTGTGTCATGTAGACTGTCCCCAGATCATATTTTGAAGCCACAATACGAGACACCCACCTGACCGGTACGTTTTTAGGCTTCAGCTCGGTCCAGACCTTTCCGCCGTCTTTTGTACGCCATATCCTGCCATCATCGGTCCCTGCATAAAGCAGACCCGCTCTCAGAGGAGACTCGTCAAGAGCCTGTATGGTCTGATAGTTTATGTCACCTGATTTCTTCGGATCATTGAAGGTGAGGTCAGGGCTTATGAACTCCCATGTGTTACCCTTGTCACGTGACATCATGACGTACTGCATGCCGTGAAAAACAATGTCCGGGTTATGTGGTGAAAGCAGCGTTGGTGCAACCCACTGGCCCCTCAGCTTTGGCTCATCACTGTACCTTACCGGCAGCAGATCCTTGCGACTGGCCGGATAATTGTCCACCTCAGCCCTGGCAAGAGCACCGTAGAAGGTGCTGGAATAAATGGTATTATTGTCACGTGGGTCCACTGCATGTGAGCTGCCTTCAGCTCCAAGGGTATTTGTAAACTCCACCGGCTGTACCCTGTCACGTCCGCGTGAGAGATCCACACTGCCGTAGAAACTGTGATGATCCTGTATAGATCCGAAGACCCTGAACGGTTCGCTGAAATCATATGCAATGTTGTAGAACTGGGCAAGAGGAAGGACATCAATGGGGTACTTCCACGTGGCGCCTTTGTCATATGAAATGGTCAAACCTCCGTCCTGCACATTGAGCAGATAATTGGGATTCTGCGGATCAATCCAGAGTCCATGATGATCAGCATGCGGTCCTCTCAAAGGCTTGAAGGTGGCGCCCCCGTCGACCGACTGGTGGAGCTGAATGCCCAGTGAATACACAGTATTTTCATCCTTCGGATCGACCCTGATCTGCCCGAAGACCCATCCATATGTTCCCGAATGACGCTCCATATATACCTTTGTCTCTTCTGTGAGTCCGCTGACCTGCTTCCATGACGAACCTGCGTTGTCAGAACGGTAAACAGTAGCGCCTTTGATAACATCCTGTTTCTGCCTGCCATATGAATCAAGCTCGCCGGGCTGTGCCTTGTAGGCTATCTCATAGTTGTCAAGCAGGAGATAGAGCACATCAGGATTGGAGAGTGAAATATCAATGCCGATCCGACCGCGGTGCTGCGGAGCAGGAAGACCATCATTGATCTCCTTCCATGTTTTTCCTGCATCAGTCGACTTCCACACCCCGCAGTGACGTGTCTCCGGCCATGTGCGGGGGTCATTCCATTTCAGCCTTATGCGCTCCCATGTGGTTGCATAGATTGTATTTGGATCACGGGGATCCAGTACAACATCAACAACACCTGCATTCTGATTCACCGAAAGGATCCTGGTCCAGCTTTTGCCCCCGTCAATGGTTTTGTACAGACCCCTTTCCTCGTTAGGTGTCCACTCGTGTCCGGGTGATGCAACATAAACTATGTCAGTATTTTCAGGGCTTATCCTGATCCTGCCTATAGTATGAGTATTTTCAAGTCCCATAAGGCTCCAGCTCTGACCGCCGTCAGTGGTTTTAAATACACCGCATCCGGCGTTGGAGCTTCGGAAAATATTTGCTTCACCTGTGCCAACCCATACCACATCAGGATTCTTTGGGTCAATTGCGATGTCGCCAATGGACGCCGTTGGCATCTCATCAAAGACTGGCTCAAAGGTGGTTCCTTCATTAACCGATTTCCATACACCACCGGTGGCTGACCCTACCCATATTGCATACTGGCCGCCCCTTGGCGAAACAGCTTCTACATCAGTGCATCTGCCACTGATATTTGTGGGGCCGATATACTGCCAGTGCATATCTTTATAGGGGGATGCCTCCCGCATATCAGCCTGGGCGCTGAACATCTTCACACGCTCGGTGCCTTTGAGAACGGGTTGCTTTGACTGTGCTGATACCTTTGCAGGCAACAAAGCCAACAGGAACACTGATAAAAGTGCCAAATAAAAAATGGAAGTTATCCTGATCATTATTAGTTGATTAAGTCAGTATATAAGTATTCACACTTTCCCGTATGCATTCTGTTATATTTTTTTACTGCACTGCCTCGCAAACAGCTGCATACCGCCAGGCCTTCATGAAGAGCCGTATGATAACCAGTGTCTGCGTGGCAAGAAAGAAAAGAAACACCATAATGCCCTTGTCCGGTGTGGCAATGGAAGCAAACCAGAAAACTGCCGCGACAAATGCGGCATTGATAAGCAATACTGCAAGCACGGTGCCGTATGAAAGCCAGAATCTCTCCCTGAGCGCCCTGAAGCCTGCCCCCAGTGCCCTGAAGGTCTTGTGTGATCCTGTGGCTGCTACCCATCTGCGGGAGGCATCGGCAACAAAAAGCCAGACGGGCATTACAAGAACCCACAATACGTAAAGAATTTTCATAACAATCCCTGACGGGGTCTGCATGCCTGTTATGGCCATGGTGATAATTCCTGGCAGGCCGATCATAATGAAAGTGAGGACTCCGATGATAAGCATCATCAAAATTGCGATCCTGAGATAGGGCAAGAAATTGTTTGCCGATGCCCTGAGAAAATCGGATACCTTCTGTCGGCCCCATGCCATTGTGAACCGCCTGAAGAGACCACCGGCAAAGAATGTCATCAGGAAAAACCCTGCTATGGAAAGCAGAAAAGTTCCTGCAGAGGCTGAAGCCATCAGCGCCCCGAACGGCCTGCCAATGTCTCCGGCAACGCCAATGTCAAATCCGTCATTGAGTTTTTCAACAATCATACTGCTGTCGAAGATCATATTGAGAAAAGCTCTCAGCGGAAAGCCCACAGCAAGAACAAGAATCAGAGTGGTTACCCATATAAGAAGGATCTGCTTATATGACGAGACCGCTTTCACGGCTCCATTCTTCAATGTATTGAAAAGAGTCATACCGGTAAATTTAAAGAGTAAATATTGAAATCATCATCTGCACCAGGAACATGAACTTGTTCATCATCCGTCTGGTGGTCGCTCCAGAAGGATCCAGGGTGAATGAATTGTTCATCCGGTTGATATCAATGTCAATCTTGTCATAGGGATCAATCTTTGCCCACACAACCTGCCCGACCCCGGTATACTCATAGTCCTTGTAGGCACCGGTACCATCCCAATTTTCCAGAACCTCTTCGCCAGTATCAAACCCTATCAGCACCTCAACGGGAAGTATTACCTCGCCCAGCCGCTCAAGGCTTACCCTGGAGAGATACAGTGTATCACTGGACCGGTCACTTCGGGTATAGGTAACAGAATCACCGTTTACCACGCCGGAATAGCTTCTTATCCTGTTGCTGGTGATGCCTGACACCCTGTAATCGCATTCGCCCTGGCCATAAAGCACCTGGTTAAAGAACCAGTTCATGTCTTCGCCGAACCGGTTCCCGTGTTCGTTCTTCACCACATCATTGACAACAGCAATGAAATCCTGTCCCGAAGGATGCTTGAAAGCCCAGCGTCGATAATACTCCCTGAAAACATTGTCCATGGTTTCAGTGCCGATAATTCCCTCAAGTGTATGAAGCCATACTGCTGCTTTATTGTAGGACATCATGGAATAGGTGCCGTGAGGATACATCCACGAGGGCAGATCATTGGTAGCAATTGTGCGATTGGGTGATGTAACATAGCTGATCCTTCCCTGGTCAGCATCAGACATCTTGAGGAATGGAAGCCTCAGGAGCCCGTAGCCGTCGCCATAGTAATGGTCAACAATCCGTTGCTCCCAGTATGAATTTATGCCCTCGTCAACCCATGGTTCCTCAAACTCATTGCTTGCCAGCATTCCCATAAAATAGGAATGACCGAATTCATGTATTGTGACCATCTCCGCCATCTTCATGAATGAAGGGATAGCTCCGGCACCCATGGTTGTGAACAGGGTGGTATACTCCATCCCTCCTGCACCTGACCCGTTAAAAGGAGGATCTACAAAAGTAAGATGAGGCCATGGATAAGGCCCTACTCTCTCGTTCAGATACTCAAGCGCATAGATAACAGCCTCAAAATGATTGTCAGCCTTTGACAATCCAGTTTTACTGGTTAGCAGGGTAATATCAACATGATTCCACTTCCTGTCAAGAACCTCATAGCCCGGCCAAGCAGTCCACGCAAAATCAACAATATCCTCCGCCCTCCAGACAACCTTCTTGAGACCGTCGCCAAGGTCAATCTCCTCAATAAGCATCCCGCCCGAACCTGTAACAAATTCAGAGGGCAGGGTCACTGATACATTGTACACCGAATGATTTGAGTAAAATTCCGAATTGGGGTGAAACTGGTGGCAATTCCAACCGTCGGCCTCGCGCTGACGCATGCCGGCCGTCTCATAAACCCCGAATTTCGGGAACCACTGAGCCACGAAGTGGAAGTCTTCGTCATAGCCTGTCCTCCGTATCGGTGAGGGCAGCTTCGATATAAAATCCAGTTTCAATACAAGAGTGTCCCCGGGAGCAACAGGCTCCGGCAAAGCAATCCTTAATACCGTTTTGTCATGTTCATTGCCGTCATCGGGCGATACATAACCATACAAGCCGGTCAGGTCATTTCCTTTTCTGTCACTCATAGAACTGACCTTCACCCATCCCCATCCATCCTTGCCAGAGGCCGACCAGTTGCCTCTCGAAGCAAATGTGCTTTTATTGCTGCTGAAGGCATTGAGATACATGTGCATCATCGCCTCCCCTACCGGCATGGATGAGTTGTTTACCCACCAGGCAGTCATCATGCCGCTGACAATATGCTTTTCAGGATCAAGGGTCACATCTATATCATACCCTGTTAACCTGGCACTCAGTGGCTTGTCTAAAATAGCCTGTCCGGCTGCCACCAGGGGCAGCAGACACATGAATACCGAAAAAATCTTTCTCATTACTGTCCGATTAATGAATAAATCCTTAAAAATAAGCCATATTTTCAACCCTTTGCTAACTTTGCACATATTTCTTTTTTTGTGCAATGACAAAGAGGGGTACACGGGAGATGATTGTTGATGTGGCGGCAGGTCTGTTCGCCACAGTTGGTCTGCGAAGGACCACCATGGAGACAATAGCAGCGGCAGCCGGACGAGGCAGGCGTACTCTATACATGTATTTCAAAAACAAGGCTGAAATATATGATGCGGTGGTTGATATGGAGATTAAGAAAATTACCGGACCACTGAGCAACCTGGCCAGATCAGATGAACCACTCTCTGTCATCCTGGTTCTTTATGGCGAGGAGAGGGCAAGGAGGCTGAACGACCTTGCATCCAGAAATCCACTGCTGCTGAGGGATTTTGCACAGGGGCACAGCAGGATAGAACGGTTGAGGGAGAAACTGCACAGACTGGAGATAAAGATGCTTAAGCCACTGTTCAAGAGGAACGCTACCGGAAGCTCTGCCCCGGGCAATCCATCTCCTGAGGATTATGCTTCCCTCTATCTTAGCCTACTCAGGGGAAATGACAGGCTGCTTACAAAAACGGATGGTCTGCATGAAGCCATCCGTCTCTCCTCTCTCTCTGCCTGGTTACTGCTCAGGGCCCTTGAAACAGATTATCCCGGATCCGTACCGGAACCGGAATCCCACCCGCGTAAGACCGTCAGCTGAGCGAGCGGTACTTCTTCATAATATCCCCTGAATTCATCATAAAATCAATGTACTGTGCCCTTGTGTAGGGGAGTTTATTCTCTGACTTTTTCATTGACAGCTTCCCGCGATAACTGTTAATGTCAGCATAGCCATGACCATCCATCCATTTGCCGATCTCTTCGGTAAGCGACTTAACCACGTCAACACCGTTGCGGTAGAGTGTGCTTACTACCTGAACAGCATCTGCTCCGGCAAGGATCATCTTGATGGCATCATTGGCTGAGTAGATTCCGGTTGACGAACATACAGATGCCTTGACGTTTCCGAAAAGCATTCCCGTGAATCTCAGCGGGAGCCTGTTGTCCTCACTGCTGCTCAGATTATAGGGCATAGTATGTTTCTCTGTAAAAATGTCAATATCAGGTTGCAAAAGCCTGTTAAAGATTACAACTGCATCTGCTCCGGCCTTATCAAGCCCGCTTATGAATTTCAGTGTGTTGGTGTAATATGGCGTGAGCTTCACTGCAACAGGGATCTTCACCGCAGCCTTTACTTTGCTCAGCGTATCAATCTGCCGCTCCTCTATTGACTGTCTGTCAGTTCCTGATTCGTCAGGAAGTGAATAGAAATTAAGTTCGAGGCCGTCAATACCTGTCGCCGCTGCCTTTGCGGCATACTCAACCCATACCTCTTCTGAGATTGCATTGAGGCTGGCAAAAAGGGGCACAGAAACAGCCTCCCTGGCTTTCCTTAAATTAAGAAGATAGTCGTCAGGCGATTCCGGCACCGACTCTGAGTTGGGGAAGAGCGTCACCTGCTCCGCGTGACGGTGTTCATATTCGGTCTTACGCTCATAAAGCTCAAGATTTTCCAGTTGCACCTGCTCTTCAAAGAGCGATTTGTAGACTATGGCTGCCACACCCGCCTCCTCCAGCTGACGCAGCTTGTGGAGGTCAGTTGACATATTGCTTGCTCCTGCAATGATCGGGTTTTTCAGTTCAATACCCATGTAACGTGTTCTCAGATCTGCCATGACTTTTATTTTTTATGTATAACAACAAGTTAAACAAAAAGTTCTTTGCAGGCAGGTTTAAAACGTATCCGGCATCAGGAAAAGAAAAACGGCCGGGAATGCCGGCCGTCATTATAGTGGTTATCAGACTTTATTTTGCCTGGGTGACCTGCCCCTTCGTCACCCAGTGCACCACCTCGTCTGAAAGGGGCTTTACAGCAGGCTTCAGGAACCCAACCAGGTTGCCGTTCTCGTCAATCAGGTATTTCTGAAAATTCCATGACACCTCTGAGTCAAGCACGCCGTTGGCGCTCTTGCTCGTCAACCATCTGTAGAGCGGGTGCATGTCATCTCCCTTGACTGAGATCTTTGCCATCATGGGGAATGTCACCCCGTATTTGCTGTCGCAGAACTCCTTGATATCTTCATTGCTTCCGGGCTCCTGGTTCATGAAATTATTGGCAGGAAATCCAATAATCACCACTTTGTTCTTATAGGCCTTGTGCAACAGCTCCAGGTCCTTATACTGGGGTGTATGGCCGCATTTTGAAGCGGTATTCACTATCAGCACCTTTTTCCCTTTAAGCTCAGAAAAACTGAACTGCTCGCCGTCTATGGTCTCAACGGTAAAGTCGTAGAACGATTTCTGTGACAGTGCCGGAGCAACTACCATGGAGAAAACGGCTGCAATAATTATAACTCTCTTTTTCATCTGTTTCAGGTTTGTACGAAAATAATAACAAACCTGGTGCCAAAGAGTTTTCCCACTCTTTTAAAAAAAAGAGTTGCTTATTTATAATTTGTCTAAACAAGCCTGGAAATGAGCCGGGGCTGAGCAAGATGGAACTCAATCTGGCTTAAATCATCGCTCTGCTGCATGATATAGGCCGCTTTGAACAGTACAGGACCCATGGAACCTTCTCAGATCACAGGTCTGAGAACCATGCTTAAATGAACCTGAAGATTTCAGGTTAACAGATTGCTCAGACAAATTATAATTGTCAGAAAAAGAGCCGGGCAGCTCATAGGATCTCATAACTGCTCACAGGCATCGGGAAGTTCAGCCTGTTCAGTATACGTTCCAGGATTATCCCCTGATTCTGGTCATATGTATAACCCAGGGTTGCCCTTACTCCGTATGAAATGAAGTTAACAGCCCTGTCAAGGGCCACCGGCAGGCTGTCTCCCTGGAGCATGGCACCCGTCAGGACACTGGTGAAACAGTCGCCTGTGCCGGGAAAATCAGCCGGCACATAATCTATGGGCACTCTCCAGAACCGGTTGCCTCTCCTGTTATATGCCATAACTGAGAATCTCTTGCTCTCCCCCGTTTGCGGCACGCTGGTGATCACCACAACCCCCGGTCCTGCTTCAGAGAGCCGCAATAGCCACTCCTTCATCTTATTATCCCCTGTTTCTTCCGGGTAAGTCTCTCCCAGGAGCAGGGCCGCCTCCGTAAGGTTCGGAGTGATGATGTCAGCCTTCCTGACCAGCCTGCGCATCTCTGATACCATCTCCTTATTGACAGAGCTGTAAAGAATGCCATTGTCGCCCAGCACCGGATCTGTCACCACCATCGACTGATCACGGCAGAGAGTATCTATCACCTCTTCCACTATGCTGACCTGCCTTGGTGATCCGAGGAATCCGCTGTAGACGGCATCAAAGGCCATGCCGAGCTGCTTCCAGTGTTCTATGATGGGCTTCATCTGGTCTGTGAGATCGGTAAAATGAAACCCTTCATAACGGCTATGCGATGAGAGGACAGCAGTGGGAAGGGAACAGACCTTCACCCCCATGGTTGACAGAATCGGAATGACTACCGAGAGTGAGGTTCGTCCTACCCCTGACAGGTCATGCACTGCAGCCAGCTGCCTGACAGGGGATTGTGCTGACATTTCCATTGTACTTTTTATTTGGCAAAATAAACAAACTTATGTCGTGAGTGAACCTGACCATAGGCTTATTACCTCCTGAAACGCCTCATGTAATAGGTGTGGCTGCCATAAACAACCCTCCGGAGAAGCTCCTCTCCTATCATTATCTCCAGTGTCTCTTCACACTCATTGCTCCTGGCAAGCAGTTCGGTCACCGCATCTTCCCTCATCGGATGCACTGCCGTGATGGCGAGAATATCCTCCCTGAACCTGCCGGTTGAAGAGAACTCATTTCCCTCATAACCGGTCAGCAGTTCAACATTGTCCACCTGCTGTGCGAAGGCATGATAGGCCTCCAGCACCCGATCCTCATCGGCGGGCATGACGCCACTGAAGGCGGGAGGACGCGTAGGTATTGATATATAGGCAGTGTGCGGGTTGATCATGCGGACTATCCCGGCAGTATTATTAATCTCCGCAGGTGAATCATTGATATCCTTTACCAGCATCGTCTCAGTAACCAGTTTGCCCCAGTAAAGCCCTGAAAAGGTCATTATTCCATCCCTGATCTTATCTATGTCAAGGGTCCTGTGTGGAATATTGAGTCTCTTCCATGTCTCCCTGCTGAAAGCATCAGCCTTGATGGAAACATAATCAGCCTTCATCAGGTCGTCTCTTACCTCCTCCATATGCAGCAATGAGCTGTTTGTTATAACCGCCACCGGTACCTCCAGCGCCTTCAGCCTCTCTATCAGCACCCCGAGGTTTATGTCAAGCGTTGGCTCACCATCAGGAACAATTGTTACATAATCCGGAAAATCGGCCGTGCCCTGGGTTTTGTCAAGCAGCTCCCTGACTTCACCTGCAAGCATCTCAGGATCAAAGAATTCCTGTCTATCCGCCTGCATCCTGATTCCTTTTCCCAGCTGGCAATACCTGCATGAGTAGCTGCAGACCTTGAAAGGTATATTATTAACTCCCAGGCTCTTGCCCAGCCTTCGTGAAGGCACCGGCCCGAATACTCTGCGTTCTGTCTCTTCCATTGGTTATTCTCCTGTTCTGTTCGATTAATTTCCGGTTTCCTGTTGCTCTCTGCAGTGTCAATTGCCCTTGTATCTAATATCAATTCAGGCACAGACACCAGTACTTTACATCTTTTTTGAACTTGATGAGTTGAAATTCATGTTCATCGCGAACTCAACCATAAAATTATCATCATTAGATAACTCGATGTAGTTCGTCCTTAATGCTGTCTCTCCAGTCCACCCGGCAAACTGCTTCGATTTGAGGTACAGCAGGGCGCCTATTCCGGCGCTGTTGCCTACCGGAAAGATCCTGCCCTCCAGCTCCGAAGGCAACAGTCCGATCCTGAGCGCGGACCTGATATTGATATAGTTGCCAAAGCCGCCGGCGAGATAAAGCGCATCCATATCGCTGAATGTCAGTCCCCGACGGTTCAGCAGTGATTTCATCCCTGAATAGATTGCTGATTTTGCCAGCTGTATCTCCCTGATATCATTCTGATTGACATAAATCCTGCCATCACCGGTTATATTGAAATTGTCGGCCATGTACCCTGTTTCGTCTACAACACCGTTCTCCACCAGGTAGGCTGTGGCGTCAATGATGCCTGATCCGCATATCCCTGCCGGCCTGCCATTGCCAATGACACGGTATCTCCCGGGACCGGTGAATGAAGAGACGGCACCATTGCGGGCGCTCATGCCGCAGGTGATGTTTGCTCCCTCAAATGCCGGTCCTGCAGCTGCGGCACAGGCATCTATCACTTCTTCCGTCACCAGTGCTATCTCGCCGTTGGTGCCGATATCAACAAAGAGATACCTCCTGCTTCTTACATTAAGCGCTGAAAGTCCCGCCACTATATCAGCTCCTACAAAAGCCGAGACGCAGGGCAGCGTTATCACCTCAGCCTTGCTGTTGACCTTAAGGCCAGTCTCTCTTCCTCTCCTTAACTGGGTAGTGATGAAGGGAGGCGTGAAGGGAGCCTGGGCGATTGGCACCGGATCTTCTCCCAGTAACAGGTGAAGCATGGTGGTATTGCCGGCAAAGACGACCCTTACTATTGACTCGGTGGAGATGTTGTGGCCGGCGGCAAACATCTCCATTTCACGGTTAAAGTGAGAAACTGTGGACTGCTGCAGTTCGTTTAGTCCTCCGGGAGTCGTCTGGCAATAGTTAATCCTGGAGATGACATCAGCTCCGTATGCCCTCTGAGGATTCATAAACGATGATATCTTTTCGGTTCTGCCTGAGACCAGGTCCAGGAAATATAGTGCAACTGTTGTTGTACCAAGGTCCACTGCCACGCCAAAGAGGTTCATAACGTGGCTGCACCCGGGAGCGATGGGTGGCTGTGTGTTCTCCGGGGCGGCCGCACCTGCCTGTACTCCCTTGCTGTCAGGGGCGGGGGTGGGCGGGGTGGCCGCGCCTGCATGTACTCCCTTGCTGTCTGAGGCGGCGGGGGCGGACGGGGTTTCGGAATTGGCAGGGACGGTGGGGACGGCGGAGACGGGAAAAATATCGGTATCCATCGGCAGATCAAACAGGAATTCGGTCTGGTTGGTAAGTATCTGTTCCTCATCCCTTCCGGGCAGTATCACCTCTATTTCCTTATCGGGGTAGTAGTTACAGGAGATTACCGTGCCTTCTCCTCCTACTTCCACGATGCATTTGTTGCAGGTTCCCCTCCCGCCACAGGGTGCATAGATATCATACCCGTTGATACGCAGTGCCTCAAGCAGTGAGAGGCCTTCGGCCGCCCGGAGGGTCTTTTTATCGTTTCCGTCTGTTACATTTATGGTTATCATACGGGTTTGCTGCTTGCTTGTCCGTTATAAGGCAAGCATAGTCAGAAAATATTGCGAAATCTATGAAAAGAGCGTCAACAATTGCATTAAAAGCCTTCTCTTTTAATCAAAAGTAGGCACAATCCTTCAAATGAACAAATGTTCATTTGAAAAGATTTTATGAGGGAAAGAATTTTTTTTTATTTTTGCACGCCGGTTGACGATGCAAAGTTTTTATACAGTATTATTGCCGCGAGCCTGGAGCAGGGAAAAATTCCCCTGACGCCAAGCAAAGAAGGCTGGGTTCATATAAATATTGATTTTCGGGGTATAGCGCAGTCCGGTCTCGGCCCCGGTAAGCGGGGCCGAGGATCCTCGATCCCGATGAATCGGGATCGGGATTAGCGCAGATGAGATTAGGTAATGTACTATGTGTATATACTGGAATCTGAAAGTACAGGAAGGTATTATACCGGCCAGACAGATAACCTTGAGGCACGGGTAGATAGACATAATAAGGGAAGGAATAAGTCTACAAGGGCTTACGCCCCATGGAGACTGAAGTGTTGGAAGGAAACAGAGACAAGGTCAGAAGCCATCAGGATTGAGACAAGACTGAAGGCACTGAAGAAAAGAGAAAGTATTGAGAAATTTGTTCTCAACAATGATTTTCGGGGTATAGCGCAGTCCGGTCCCGGCCCCGGTAAGCGGGGCCGAGGATCCTCGATCCCGATGAATCGGGATCGGGATTAGCGCAGATGAGATTAGGTAATGTACTATGTGTATATACTGGAATCTGAAAGTACAGGAAGGTATTATACCGGCCAGACAGATAACCTTGAGGCACGGGTAGATAGACATAATAAGGGAAGGAATAAGTCTACAAGGGCTTACGCCCCATGGAGACTGAAGTGTTGGAAGGAAACAGAGACAAGGTCAGAAGCCATCAGGATTGAGACAAGACTGAAGGCACTGAAGAAAAGAGAAAGTATTGAGAAATTTGTTCTCAACAATGATTTTCGGGGTATAGCGCAGTCCGGTTAGCGCATCTGGTTTGGGACCAGAGGGCCGCAAGTTCGAATCTTGCTACCCCGACAAAAGAAAAATGACCGCCCCCGTGAAACCGGGGGCGATTTTTTTTGTTGATCTGAACGATAAATGCTTGCATTTATAAGTGAAAGAGCAACAAAAAATGAGGCAGCAACGCTGCCGGTCATTTTTCTTTTGATCACCCCCCTCACTCAAGATCACGACCCCGACACGCCAGTGTCGGGGGAGTAATCTTACAACTGCCAGGTCCTCTCACCTCCCCCTTCCCAATAAGATATTAATCATTCTTTCACGCTGATCCCCTGATTTGACTTAGCTTTGCCATTACAGTTGGCAAAAACCTATGAAAAATGGAAACAGCAATGATATTCCAACGGTTCTGGAACCGCTTCTCTACTGAGAATCCTCACGCAAAGCGAATCTTTGATCTCTTTACAGCCAGAGGCGAAAAGGTTATGCACGACCATATCGCCATTCGAACATTTGATGACCCCAGGATGAATATTGACGTAATTTCAAGAGTTTTCACCAAAAACGGGTACGAGGCACGGGGCAACTACGAATTCAAGGCTAAAAAGCTGAGAGGAAAACATTTTGAGCACAAAAGTGACCCGGATGCCCCCAAGGTATTTGTCAGTGAACTGCTGACAGATCAGTTCAGCGATTATCTCCAGACAACCGTCCGGGAATGCCTCAACCGGCCGGGCGACAGCATATATGCTGACGATGAAATGGTTTACGGAGGCAGCATATGGGGAAGGATATCATTTGAAACCTATAACAGGTTACGCCAGGAATCGGAATACGCGGCATGGCTGCTGGTTTACGGCTACCGGGCTAACCATTTTGCCGTTAAGGTCAATGAACTGAAACAATTCGAAACCTTACAGCAGGTCAATGCATTCATCAAGAGTAACGGCTACCTGATGACCACTGTCGGAGGCGAGATCTACGGTACGCCGGAGGAATTGCTTGAGCAGTCAGCAACCATGGCTGAGATCCAACCTGTAGAATTCACTGACGGAATATATGAAATACCCTCGTGCTTCTATGAGTTTACCCTCAGGTATAACCAACCGGACGGCAAACAGTATTCCGGCTTCATTGCCGCCAACGCCGACAAGATATTCGAAAGCACGGACTATTATAACAGACAGGCTGATAAAATGTAGTTTCTAAATCTGCAACACGGATTATTCGTGCATTCACAGAATACCAAAGGTAAAACTCAGGATATAAGGATATTAGTTCTTAAGCATTTCTATAGCCTTCGCCCTTATTTCTTCACCGGCCAGTGCATAATCAATTAGCGTTACTTCCAGAAATTTTTCGGCTTTTTCTTCTGACTGTGCACGCTGCAAATGAAGGTGCCCGGTCTGGGGATTATTGTTCAGAATTGATGGCTGACCTTTGTACTTATGGAAGATAACTATGCTCATCCGCAATCCCCGTGCAAATGCACCTACCCTCGATTTACCGCACATTCCCGTAACGTTGTCCCCGGGATCCTGTAACTCATCATAAATAAGAGTGGTGAGCATCCCCTCGCGCCGCAGTTCTTCAAGCTTAAAGTATAGTTTTGAATCCTTTGAGATCATGCTGGAACCCATTACCAGGTTAATGTCAGGCATCTCCTTCCCGGCAGTGATGAAAAAGTCCGTCAGCATGATTCCAACCTGGGCTGTCAGGGCAGTCCCGAAACTCGATGAAACAATGTTAATATCTGACGTTTCGTCATGCAAAGCCTCCATTATACTCTTGAAAGCGATCACCGTCTTTTTCTTCTTTTCAGGCTTCCGCATGGGTTTCTGTCCTCTGCTGAGCGCCCAGGCAACATTGTTTATGGCCGACTTGCTGACAGCACCATCAATCACTAAAAAATCCTCGCCCAGCAGATCATTCATAGATTCACAGTATGTCCGGGTAAAGGCATTAGGGGAGTATTTACCATGATATGCTCCACCAGGAATAAAGAAGAACCTATGTATCTCAGAGTCTTCCTGTGCCGAAACATCTCTGGTATATGGATTAGCCAGGTGAAGAACTATCGAGAGTAAAATCACCTTGACAGACGACAAAATGAAGTAAGCTCGTTCCATAGGATGTTAGCTTATTTCAATTACCCTGGCATGATAGAAACAAAGCAAAGAATGGCTAATACTTGTCCGTCAATCTCAATACTCTTAAAAATAATCCCTTCCGGTGCAGGTATACGTTTTGCCTTTGCTATGATACTCAAATTTAAGCAAAAATGGGGGCTGTGTCAAGTTATTTTCAATTGGACATATCCCATAGGCGGGGATGCAAGCAATATCACTGGCTGACTCGAAAAGCCTTTAACTACTAACATGTTAATGGATTTATAATCTCTGGCAGCTTTACAGACTAAGATGCTTCGATACCATATACAGCTTCCTGAATGAACCTCCTCGCAGTTTTATCCAACCCTTTGGAATCTATTCCCATTTTTTCTAATTATCACTTACTGATTTGCCCATAACTACATGTTATCGTCATGGGAGAATTTGAAGCATCAATTATCGGAGCAGGTCCAAGCTTTCAACTATCCAGGGGCTTATACAATCCTGATCTGGAAAAATCACCTTCCCCTAATCCTCGCCCGAAGCAGGCTTTTCACCTTCTCAGTAAAGGACACCGCCAGGAAGACCTATCTTTTTTCAGACAGATTTTGTTCTACAATCAAAGCTTATTTCTCCAGTAATTTATTCACGGTAAACCTTATCCTTTCATCTGTTGCCCCTTCTGCATACCCTTTAATAATCTCACGGATGATACGCTCCTGATCAAGAATGAAAAATACCGGATACGATCCGATGGAGTAATTCTTAAGCACTTCCTTTTCCGCCTGAAGAAAAGTGTAATCAAACTGGTTCCTGCTCATGTAATTTCTGAGTGCATTCAGGTTTTTGCTGGTACACTCTATTGCCACAAGTGCAAAATCATCCTTCCCATATTCCTTGTTAATTTCCTTCAGGAAGGGAATCGACGCCCTGCATGGCCCGCAAGTGACACTTGTGAACTGTATCAGAACCACCCTTGACGTAAAATCTGCCAGCGAGACTGTCTGATTACCGGCTGACTGCAGCACCCACTCGGGCGCTTTACCATTTAATAGCTCACTCTTCTTTTCATCTGTAGTTTTATATCCGTACTGCCTGATCTCATAGTCGGGAGGATAAAAATCCACAGCCCTGAAGTCGTTGATATCAAGCTTATTGAATTCAGGGTCAAAAGATGTCGAAACTGAGATATCATGTGACATTTCGCGCCTGACTTTATATGGAAGATCCGTCCCCTTATCTATCCACAGCTCATAAATCGAGGTGTTATCACCATAAGTATAAGGAGAAGGCGGCATGTGGAAGGCTTTCCCGAAGAACTCGACCTGCTCATCCTCATGTATAGTCAGACGTGCAAACACATCCTTATCCTGTTCCTTCAGATCAAGGGAGATGCTGTCACCGGTTGTGAGGGCATAGTTGATTATGCTGGTCACATAGTTATAGAAAGGTGCGCTTAATGGCCTGAATGGCAGCGGACTCAGCCTGAAACTGTCAATTATGATGCCCTTATGTTCGTCATAGAAAGTAGCCAGCATCTGACCATCATAACAAAAAGATGCCTTCGACCTTGTCAGAGAATCAAGTACAACAAAGCTTGACCCTATTGTAGTGTCAGACGGGTTCCTGTACTCCCTGCAAAATCTCCAGAAGACAAAGGATGCTGCGGTATCACCGGGACTCCATGCCTCACCAAACTCGTAGTAAGATGCTGTTTCTATCTGCCTGAGGTTCCCCAGCACCGTGTTCAGGTACTCTTTTGATGTGTAGTCCCTGCCGCATGATGCAAGCAGTATAATTACCAATCCGATTGAGAAAATCTGTTTCCTGATCATCTTAATTCTGTTTGTATCTGTTGTTAGTCTGAATCAGTATCGCTCCTGCACCCCGGACAGTGAATCTCAGTCCTCATGTATCCAAGGCATGATCCGCAGTTCATGCCGCACGGAGCTATCATCTCCTTTAAGAACACGATTGCAGTGTTGTATTTTTTCTTCTCACACGACTTTCTCATTGCCGAAACTTTATGCCTATATGTACCTCCCACTTCGAGGACCGGATCCGACCTGCATTTCTGCAGAGCGAACAACATCTGCCGAAGTTCAGTTCATGAAAGTTGTTGAGGCGAACGTTCTTCTGATCCCTTTTCTATATTCCACTGAAGGATATCCGAAAATAACGATCACACCTTCCCTGCTGGCATATTTTATTCCGTGCTTTTCCCTGAACTTCCTTCCGCTCCCGCCGTACTGGATCATCGGATGCACTGCTCCGAGCATGCAGGTGCCGAGTCCGAGGGATTCTCCGGCATACATTGCTGTGGTTGCAGCCACAATCGGGTCTGCAGGATCTGTAAAAGGCGAGCCGTAAAAATACATCGCAAGAGGGGCATCATAGGTTACCACATTCACCCCCTTCTTCATCATTCCAGTGAAAATATCGAACATCGGTTTCACAAATCCCCTGAACATCTCGTCATTGGCCTTTCCCCAGAACGGGCGCATCAGCGCCAGGAACCAAGGCGAAACGAACCACCGCATCCTGTCAAGGAAATTACAGAATCGACAGCGAACTGCCTGTTTTTTTCATTACTGTCCAGTACCAGAACATTGACATCTGACGGCGGCAATCCCATCGGAGAGGTTACGGCTGCATCCAGTATTTTCTGAATAATTTCATGCTCTACGGCTCTGTCAGCAAATTCCCTGATACTCCTGCGTCTTTTGAAGAGACTTAGCAATTGACTGTAATCAGCAGTGACAGAGGCAGCGGGCAGTTCGAACAGGTCGTCCGGGCAGATTGTTCTGCCGGTTATCTGAATTGCCCCGGTCGGGCAGATGGCCATGCAATGGCCGCAGCCGATGCATCCGAATGCGGGATTGTCACTAAGGTCAGCCTTCCCGTCCCTGAGAACGATACTGAAATCCTTGCACACCTCAACGCAATCGCCGCAACCGATGCATAAATCCCTGTCAATTCTGATGTTACCTTTTTCTTTTGTTCTTGAAGTTGGAATTGCCATGTCGTTCAGGTTGAATAGCAGATGTGCCGGCCGTGGTATCATTTTGAACCACAAGTTATGTAAATTTTCAATCCGGCCCTGACGAAAGACAACCAGGCAAGGACAATCAGCCTCCGGTAACGATGCCGGTCATTATCCGGTGGATTTCCCGGACTGTATTTACATTTCTGATTGTCATGTTCCGGTACAGGTCCGTCCCCATTATCTTCATCAAGCCACTCCTGCTGTAATCTGTCCATTCGACATTCCACAAAATGGCGCCTGGCGTATATCTCGCATTGTCAACTGAATTGATCTTCAATAAGTCAAGCACTCCACGATTGTCATATTTCTCCCAGAGAAACATGACATCAGTTCTCATCTTCTCATTTTTGACCCATCCGGAAGGCAGTTCAGTACAGACAGTCTCAATATTCCGGATATCTCTGACAAGGACCTTAATGTCAAGGTTGAATTCTCTTTTAATGGCCTTCGCAGCTTCGAGTGCAATTAATTCATGGCTGTCTGGTATCGATTCGAAAATGATGTTACCTGAATTAATGTATGTAACAACATTCTTAAAGCCAAGTGATTCAAACACAACTTTAAGTTTCTTCATATCGACGATGTTTTTGCCGCCGACATTTATTCCCCTGAGCAGAGCAACATAAACCATCTTCATTATTCCCGGAAAATGACAGTTTCAACAGTATTACAATAAAACATTTCGTACCGTGATATTGTTTCCATGCCGATATCGCTCAAACCTTTCTTAAAAAGATTGAATGTCAGAATAATTCGATTCCCCTTAATGCTGCGTTTCCACGTTCCTGAAATTTGCCCTCCGGAAAGGATCGTCGGATAGAAAACCCCGTTGTTGGATATGACTTTCCTGTTAAAAACCAATGACAATGAGACTGTCCTGTCGGCATAACCAATCAGGAATTCATCATAGACAAGCAGAAGGTAAACATCCTTATCTGTCAGTTTCAAATTACTGTCGGAATCGGCTAACCAGAATGTCTTGCCTTCAATCCTGTCAGATACGAGGTCCGACCGGTTAAGATCCAGGGCAAGTCGTGCGTCACCGGCGGTCAGGCCTGACCACCATGAGAAGTCTTGAAGCGTAGCAGGTCAGTGATAGTGTCAATATTAATCTTCATTCTCTGATTGTCTTCAGGTTACACCAGGTGCTTGCCCCGACAGCATTGTCGGATATTAAAGCCTTATAGCCAGAAAGTTTACTGACGGTACTCATCCGCAACACATCAATAATCTCGGGAAAGCTGAACCTCTGGCACAAATAGCTGGTAACTCAATCTATAATTATATCATATTTTTTCAATAAACCCGGCAAACCTCCCGATGAGAACCGGGTCCTTTTCAGCCTGTTGCTGTCAGGGTCAAGTGAATAGTTGAATGCCGTCAGGAAATCTGCCTTCTCAAGGTTTGTGCCTTCAAAAACCGCACTGTCCAGGTCACAGTCATGAAATGACGAACCCGTTAAATCACATCCGGAGAAATCAACACCGTTTAATCTTGAGCTCCTGAAAACCGTCTTCATTAATTTCAACTTATAGAATGATGAATGGTCGAGTGTGCAGTTTTCGAAGCTGAATGAAACACCAAACCCATTGCAGTCCTCAAAATGCAGGCCGAGCATTTTGCAGTTCACGAACTTCACGTCCCTGAAGGTAGCGCCAGTCAGTTTTATAAGGCTGAGATTGCAATAGCTGAATTCACAGTCGGTGAATACGAAATCGGAGAGATTGGATTCAGAAAAGTCACAGTCTTTAAACTGGCAGTTCTCATACTCGCCCCTTTTCAGCGGCTTAGCCATAAAGGATATGTTATCGAATTTCTGATCAGTAATATAGTTCAGTTCCATCCTATCTTGATTGTTAATGAAGTTCACAAGGAATTGCCAGGATATCGAAGAAGCTCGATTTTATTGTTTTATTCACTCTACAGGAACCGTATATGCTTCTCACATGCATCAACCAGTTTACTCAGCCTGGAGATTCTGGTTGCCTCCTGCCTGGCACTCATAATCCAGTATATCTTGGTCTTTTGATATGACGGCGACTGCTTTACAAAAAAGTCCCATGCAACCTGGTTGGATTTAAACAATCTCTCAGAAATATCATCGAGTTTAGCGGCTTCTTTCTCAAAACTGTATATGGCTGATTTTGTGTCTTTACGATTATTATACACCTGAAGTCCGGGTTCTTTCATGAGTCCTTTCTTTCTGAGTTCCTCCACTTTTTTGATATTGACTTTGCTCCAGATACTTGCAGGTTTGCGAGGCGTAAAACGAATACAATATCTTTCCTCATCAATCGATCTGCGAATTCCGTCTATCCATCCAAAGCAAATTGCCTGGTCAACAGATTGAGACCAGTTCATAGAAGGCTTGCCTGTCCCTACTTTATAATAACCTACAATGATTTCGGATTCCTTGTCATGGTTCTTCTCAAGCCATTTTCTGAATTCATTCTGATCCTTAAAATATACTGGTTTCATTTTTACAGATGGGTAAAAAGAAGTCAAAGCCATTTGTGCTGTTCGCTGATTGTGAGAGTCAATATCAAGCCCTGTTTTTAATCCCGGATCTTCACCATCAGGATAGCCCCGCCATCATCATTTCTAATACGTTTGACTCTTGCAGAGAGGATATCTTCAGGTTTAGTGGCTGCCAGCTTCTGGTATGTCTCAAGATTCCATTCATGCTGAACGTTGTTTATCTTCAATTTGGTAAAGGGATGATAATAAATCCAGTTGTCCGTTAATTCCTTTATTTTCCTTGCACCGGGGTTTATTGAATCCTTCGTTAAAACTTCAATGATTCCGTAGTTGATAAGCTTATCCTCCGAGTCAAAAAGAGAGTCATCCTGAATTGAGATTGATTCTATATCCTCAGGTTTGAGAAGATCTCCCAAAACTACGCCGGGGGCCCTTATCCCGTCAATTATTATTACCGGCTCAGGCCTTGAAGGCGGCAGGCCCGGTCCTATTCTTATCTCCTTCTTCTGGCCAAAAGAAGTCATTGACATTAATGCGAAGAACAGTACAGAAAGATATTTGATTTTCATACTCCGGTTATTATTCTGAAATTGGTTTGTCAGATGTATAAGAAAGCTTGACAGAGCCTCTGATTAGTTTCAGATTTGAAGTGCAACAAAAACAATGCCGGACAAACCTTGAGTCATACCGGGTGCAAGTCAATAAGTTAAAAATTATCGTTAATTCTATTGTTCGCGTCCGGTGTTGTGTTAATATTTTGTCTTTTCGCCTTTCTCTTTCGATCTAAAGAAGGAAACGTTCTTGTAAGGTTCTCCGGAAACAACCTTAACTGTATTTATTATTGAAATTACAGCATTAAACACGCAGATCAGAATCAACGGTATTGGCACCCGCGCCCTCCAGTAGATCCACAGCCCGGCAAGGATGCCAACCCAGACCATCAGCTGAAAACTGACAGCATCACGGTAATGAACAGAAATACCCTTTACAGTGTCTCTTTTCTTGTGCCATATAATGACAGTCGGGAAGATAAGGGGGATTATGCCACTGAAGTGCAGCAGTCCCAACCAGGTTCTGTCATTAGCCTGCTGTATTTCCTGCTCTTCATCAGGTTCATTCTCCATGAAGAGAGAATAATCCACTTCGAGAGCCCTGGCAATCATCTGCAGGGTATAAGCCCGGGGATCCACTTCTCCGTTCTCAATACGCTGTATCGTCCTGGCGCTTACTTCTGTCTTGTCAGCAAGCTCCTCCTGGGTCATCCCCTTCTTAAGCCGTAATTCCTTAATGAGTTTACCTGTTTCCATTTTCATTTTTTCCCAAATTTCGGTCTGATCAGGGTAACAGTCCAACTACAAGAATACGACATTTACACGACATTTGATTCTCAGATCATTGTCGCTCACCATTTTCGGGTATAGCTACCAAAGCTTTTCCGAAACGTGCATTTCTTCATCGGGGAAAGGTAGGCTGATAAATTAGGCGCATTTTCTTATACGCTTTATCGTATGCCCGTCAATTCTGCTGTTTCTCACACTCCTGCTTAAGCAAGGAAAGCCAGTTCTGCATACCATTCTCCAGGCTGTTATTGAGTGATTTTCGTAACAGGCGGGCAATAAATCCTTCCATACTCTCTTCGACCGAGACTGTTGTCCGTCCGTCCTCCTCCCTCATAGTCCAGTTATGTACTGCAAACATGCCCAATGATTTGCCCGTCCAGCCGAAGTGGCTGAACGGTTCCGCGGTATGTATTGTTGAGAGAATGTTTGCTCCCCCGGATTTCCAGTTAAAAGTCCTGCCCGGTTTCAGATCTCCGTGAAGGACCGATTTGCTGATGTCTGTCTGCCAGGTTGGCCAATTGCTGATGTCCGTCAGAACTGCCCATACCTTTTCTTTGCCAGCGTTGACAGTCACCGTCTTGCTGCATTTTACCGGTGCATTGTGGTTGATGTTTTTCATTGTTGCACTGTTTATTCAGGCAATCCTGTTGTTATTGCCTGAATTATTATTATTTGATCTGATATCAGGTCCTCAGTGTTCCTCTTGTTGTCATAAAAATTCATTCTGCCTGCTGATCAGACAGGCCGTATAGGATTATACAGTGAGATAACACTTCAGAGGAATGATAGTTCTGGTCTATGGATATTTTTATATTTCGTCCGGAGGCCGTTGCCCCGGTTACTTTTGTCCGGTATGCTTTTTAAGATAAACAATCCTTAATACCGGATTATCATCTTGATTCAGATCATCCACAAAGGTTTTAAGTCTTTCTTTCATCTCAGGATATTTCGCTTCTGGCTTATCTGAGGACTTCATGCTGTTTTTTTCCTTAAAACTAATAGCATCGTCATCAATAAGCCATATATCACCGCTTCTATTGCTATAGTACGGGAAGTAACTATCACCTCCGTCCAGATCATTTATAAATCCCTTATCAGCATCTACAGCCATCGATCTTGTGGAACCGCTGATCTTATTGTATTCAAAAATATAGTTCTCAGTGCCTCTGGCAACTCTCAGAAAAGTTCTGTCATAAGTTTCAAGAATAAGACCCCAGATTGATGCTTTGTTCGAAGCCCCGGATTGTCTAAAAAAATAGTCCTCAATGCTTTGTTTGTGAGGGATGCTTCCCCAGTTGATAATATATCCTTTGAATATTGATTGTGAGTCTATCTCGTAAATTGTATCCCCTGGTGGCATAAGCACGATCCTGTTATCAAAGAATGTAATAGATGGAGCCATTGACACCACATTTCCCGCGTCGGCTTCCGAGATGTCAGAATTCTTTAAAGGATGATCAATCAGTCTGATTGGATTACCTTTTAAGTCAAAAAGTCCGGCTGAACTGTTAATGAAATCTGTGAAATAGTCTTTCATAAAAGACCCTATATAATAGAATGTGCACAGAAAGACAGAATCAGGAAGACTCCTGAAATCAAACAGTGCTCTTGAAACAGGGAAATCTATAGTCTTTAAATAGTTTCCATCTGATTCAAATACCAGGTAACTATCCATGGCACCTCTGAAGACAACTATTCTATCATCATCGGGAGTTGTTGTAAAAACACTTCCCGGCAAATACTCTTTTGGTCCTCTTCCGATGTTTCCAAAGGAATTAAGAAATTTCCCGGTCATATCAAACCGCATAATAAGGCCGTCAGAACTTCTCCTTAAATATATATGCTCATCAGCCATTTGGATTTTCCCGATGTCGCCAATTACCTCTTGTTTATCTTTCGAAAGAACAACGTATTTAATACTGTCTGCTATTTCACTCAGTTTGATTTCTGCAGGATTATTGAATCCTTCATTCATATCAATTACATGTGGGTACGGTTTTACCGCATCCATATCTGTGTTCCAGGCTGTTTTCTTATTTGTACAGCGTAATGCCGGCATAATAATGAAGAATACAACCACTATGAGTCTCAGAAATCTTAATGATCTTGCCATGTACATTATCTGGATTGTTTGGATTACAATAAGCAGCTGACATTCGGTGTTATTTCATAGCTTCATGCATATATCATGAATTTTCGGGTATGCTGATAAGCAATGTTACATCCTTCACCCCCTATTCCCCAGGCGTTGCCACCTCACGGATTTCCACACTTGTATTTTGTCCGTTTAGAATGGGACATTTTTCTGCAATTCCGGTTGCCTCGTCAAGGCTTTCAGCCAATACAATGATGTAGCCTGCAATGGAATTATTATCACAGATGAGTGGAGTCTCAAGAATCTGGTTGCCTGGCTGGATTCAAGGCAAGCAAACTTCTTATGATTCTTGTCATCTAGCAAGTATTTCTTATTGTCTGGAAGTCAATGGAGATATGACTACTCTTAAAACATCCGGTATCGTAATCTGTCCAGGTAATGGTTTCAGATGCATTATTTGTCTTCATCGTTGAACACCTGTTCCTGTTGAATAAAGTTTCTGGTATCATTTATCCATCGATGTTCGTCATAATAGGCGTTTGAAAAGCCAATCATTGATGCGGCAAGGATTATATAAATCCAACGCCAGGTTGATTTAATTGCTCGATTGAAGATATTGAACAGGAAGAATCCTTTCTTTTCAGGTTTAGCCATTTTTCATTATACATTGAATTCCACATTAAAGTCCGGTTAGCAATGACTGGCCCGGGAATCGGGCACGGACTGAGTGATAACTCAGCCTTGAAAGCAGACATTTTAATGTGGTCAATGGTCAGGCTATGGAAGAACACTCCTGAAGCCAGCTGAATCAGAGGCACATAACTATTATAGGTTGCCGATTGGAGTGATATGATGATTCTCTGTTCAATATCAGTCAGTTCAAGAAGAACAGGTGAAAAAACACATAGACATGCAGCTTGCCCTGAATTTCTGAAGCATTTATAGTAGTGGATGCTCTTGCTGACCTTGCTGTTTGTTCCTGACATCCATTCGGTAAGGACTGAATGGCTGATAACCGTGCTGTTGAACACGGGAGCTTCGCCAAGGCCGAAAAGGGCCATTAAGGCCAAAAACGGTACAATATGTCGCAAGCTGAACTTCATCCTGTAATTTATGACTTTATTGGCAGAATTGCAAAATTCCTGAAGGACCCTCTGAGTACACTGACCGTGTTAAAGCCGGAGTATTAAGTTATCCGGGATGATAAATCCGGATCCTCTTTTAAAGGGGGTCCAACAACAATCATGTCATGTTCGGCAAATGTCTTTCTGATCAGTTCATCATCCGGAGGAGCAGTCCATGAATCTGTTGTTTCGAAAAAGCCCTCCATCTTGCCGGCTGGAGAGTATGAAACCAGCACCCTGGCTTTCTCAGTCAACTGAATGAACGCATGCTGGATGTTCCTGGGCAGGAATATTGTGTCTCCGGCACTTAAGTGATACCTGGCCCGATCAACCTGGAACTGGTATTCTCCCTCGAGTATGTAGAAATATTCATCCTGGTACGGATGAACGTGCAGCGGAGGACCACCCCTGGAAGCAGATCCTGTCTGCTCGAAAACTGCCAGATTACTGTTTGTATCTTCTGATGATATCTTCAAGTCGAGAACATTCAGGGTTACCCCTTTCATTTTCAGATGTCGTCCCGATCTCGATTCGCCGGCCTTAATCCTGAACCCCTTCTGAATATCCTGAAATGTATCTCCAGCTTTGGCAACAAAGGGAGCAAAGAGGGTTGAAATAGCAGTTAGAATAAATCTTCCACGTCTCATATCTCTCCTGAGCTTTTTCAGAAGAACAAATCATTTTGTCATTTGTTTGGGCCAGAGGGAGAGACTGCTCATTTTCTGACATTCAGAGACTCTTCGACAATGACTTTCGTTTTATTCCCTTCGAGAGTATTGATTTGTTTGCCAGTCAGGTCTGACAGCAATGAAACTAAATGCTTTCGCCTTGACAGTAGCGGAGACCGGAGCGATCAGGTATTCAGAGTCAGGTACATTTCTTATATCAGCTTATTGCCACAATTATGCTGGTTATCAGCTGGACAAGGGCAACAGGTGCCCAGATTCGTTCTATCTTACTTGGCGTGATGGAATTCAGAACGGTCGCTATAATGAAATAAACTACAATGAACCAAATGGCTATTCTTGAAATTCCAGTGAGTTGTGGTAGTATCAATCCGGCCCGTGATACGACTATCACTGCAATACCCACCAATATCAAGATGTTTATGATTGCAGCAATCCTCATTTTAGGTGGATATTTTCCTGGATATTTCCCTCCCATTGAAGCTTCTCCCCAAGGCACTCCTGCAGCCAAACATGCCTGAAAGATGATTACAATCACGGTAAATACTGTGAAGGTAATAGCTGATATTGTTATTGACATTTCCTGTTCCTCTGTTTATTATATGCAAAGTTAGGGTTTTATGTTCCCATACATCTTCACTGCTCTTAATAACATCATTGCCTGGCAAAAGTTAAAGCCAACGTCCGGCGGAACTGAGTCCGCGGAGCGGGCGGGTTCATGAGACAAGTAATCAACAGGTGAGCGGGCGGGCTCATGAGACAAGTAATCAACAGGTGAGCGGGCGGGCTCATGAGGCCAGGAATCAGCAGGCTAGCGGGCGGGTAATGTGACGATGGTCCGCCAGCTGGCGGATCGGCCTGCCATTGAACAATCTTCATTAACCGGAAGATTCTCACGGTCCGGAGCGCCAATGAGATACACCGACCTCCTCCGTTAGTTCTTTTTACTGTTCAATTACTTCATCTTCAAATTCGATTCCGCCAATCCTTTGCGCTATTACATTGTATAACCAGCACCAAAGTGCCGTCATCAAAAAACCCATTATCGGATATAATAAGGGCATGATTATAATTGGCAATGCTGCTTTTCCAAATCCCATACCACCAGGTAACCCGCCTGTGATTCCGGTAATGATCAGCATGGGCACAAATACAATCAGCGAAATGAAAAAGAAAATCAATGCAGAAATTAATGCTGTACGCAGTACCCTGATCTTTTTTAATCTTCTCTTAGTCATCTTTTTACGATTTTTAGGTTAATAATTGATTATTGCGACACGGAGCGGCAATTATCTATACCGCTTGTTGTGGGGAACTTTTATTCCGCATTCACATAATTACTTTCAACAGGACCTAAATAACTCGGTCTTAACCCTCCCGTATTAATCACAAATCTCTGGAAAACAATCCCCGGGTCAATTGCCCATATCTTTAATACGTGTTTTCCCGGTGCCTCAACATTATGTGATGAAACCTTTATTTTTATGTGGTCTCCAACTGATTTTGTCCACCAATCGGCATATTTATAATCTGGTATTATTTCCCCTTCGTTCATATTGATGATTCGAGGCTTCTCGTTATCAATGGCAATGGCATATTTCAATCCTCCTTGCCTTTTGTAATCCTGCGTTGGCGAAAGGTAGGCCTCTACTTTAAAATCGCCAGAGCTGAATGATGTAAATTCATATTCAACTCCTGGAGAATTCTCTGATATAGCTTGACTCTCAACTTTTACTGGTTCAATAATGAGCGATGAACCTGTTCGTCCAAGGTTTGGGATTACTGTCCAATGAATGTCTTTATTGTCAATTTTTCTGGTGAAATGATCTGCTTCGAATGCAATTACTCCTTCGTTTTCGATAAACCCTGCGACTTTTGGCATCTCATTGTGAATAGGTACCTGCACTGTATATTCCTTTCCAGCTCCGGTAATCAGTATTTCTCCCGTAATGTCTCCTTTGGGGGCTCTGGCCCAATCAATGCTTACATATACTTTTTCATTGAACCGTGTAGTGCCTGCTTCTAACGAGAGTTTTATCCAATCTTCTCTGCCCTTAATAGTATATTGTAATTCATCCTGACCACGGTTAATAATATCGATATAATAATTTTGATTATTAACAGGGTCGAAAACCGGCATTCTCTGACTGAAAGACCAGTCTGCCTCAACATCGAGCCAACCCCATACTGGTGTTGCACCATATTCAATAAAGTAACCTAATTCGGCAGGTTTAGGAACCTGAACACAGGAAACGGCAGGCATCATATTTAAAGGTGGGTGATTCCAATACGTATAACCAATATGTGTTTGCGACATCATATGATTCCACTTGCCATCCTCCAGTTCATGATATTTTTGGGTGAGCTGTACATCTTTTTCAAACAACTCTTTTACTTTACCGGCATAATAATTAGCAGAGGCAGCTCCCCGAACACCATAATATCCGTTCTTACCTGCTGCCACATACATTTCATTCAGGTTAGCACACATTTCGACAGGGGACTGAACCAGCTGATAGTAGGACGATTTATATTCCTCTGAAAGCTGTTCATATATCGATGAGCTTTTTTCCAATAGTTGCCTGTACTCTTCAACAATCCGGTCAGCTTCTCTGTAATTCTCAGTACTATATGTAGTAGCAGTCAGCATTTCGGGAGTTCGGCGCGCATTATATTTAGTGTAAAGCGAAAGGATTCCGGCAATTTCCTTTGCATGTTCGTTTCCAAATTGTTGCTTCGCCCAGCTTACATAATAGTCTGGCAAATCTTCAGCTTGAATAGCATCGGGATCCCATGCGAAATCCAGAAAAAAACTAATGGGTAATTCCATGGGCTTGATATCACCGACATTTGCTATCCAAATTTCATCAACTCCATGCTCATAGGTGAGCTTCATTTGTTCCCATACTCTTTCGATCTGTGTTACGTTTAGCCACCGGTAAGATATGGGAGCTCCCACGTAATCAAAATGGTAATACATTCCATACTTTGAAGAAGAATTACGTTCATTTTTCTTTGGGAGGTAACGAATATTTCCCCAGTTATCGTCGCTGAACAGAACAGTGATGTCGTCGTTAACGCGCATTCCTTTGTCGTAATAGTCCTGCACTTCTTTATAAATAGCCCACAGCTGGGGTGTTTCTTTGGCGGGTTTTCCGGTTACATCGGAAATAATTCTGCGCTGGTCATTAATAATGGTTTTTAAAAGATCAACCGCCGTTTCTTCTGACATACCTTCATCACCATCACCACGCATACCAACCGTCACTATAGTCTCATAATTTCCTACCCTTTCAAACCCTCCGCGCCAAAATTCCTGCAATTTCTCCTTATTGGTTTTGTAATTCCACTCACCGCCATCAGATACTCCCCATTCGTTATGTGCCCTAGTCATAGGTTCGTGGTGAGATGTTCCCGTTACAATTCCGTAATCATCGGCTGTTTGGGGATTCAACGGGTCATCAACATAAAACATAGTAGGGAGCCACATGGAAGGCCATATATAATTGGCTTTGTTTCTTAAAAGCAGTTCAAATATTTTTTCATAGCATCTATGATTAATACCTCCGAATTTTTCTTTAGCCCAATTTCTGAATGCAGGAGATTCATCATTGATAAAAATACCACGGTACTTCACTGAAGGGCTACTCGAAATGTAATTGCATTTTTCTACATAAATTGCATCATGTTTCTCAACCGGAACATCGGCCCACCAATACCAGGGAGAAACACCCATTTTTTGAGAAAGAGTAAATACACCATAGGCAGCTCCACGCCTGTCACTTCCAACAATAACCAGCGCCTGTTTCACGCCCGGAAATGGTTTTTCTATTGTTTTTATTATGAACCGTTCCCACTGACCTTTGAGGGCATCAATATTTAGTTTCTTTTCTTCTACTAATTTATTAATCAAAGGATTCCTGCCTACGGTGGCAATGATTATCATATTGCTGCCCTGAAAATTTTCTACAGCTGAAACTACAGGTCTTTTCGACGAAACCCTTTCAATGTCATCTGAAAGAAACTCTGCAGACTTTTTAACTAATATATTTTCCGATGTATCATATACAATATTAGCTGCTTCAGTTTTACTTACTATTGTATAATAACTGGCTTTTTGGTCAGTCTTAAACTTCACGTTTATTTGTGAGTACGACAGATGCGGCAATAATAACAAGATTAATAATAATTTATTCATTCCTTAAAGTTTGTATCAGTTTATTAAGTAAAGGTAGTATTAATGTGAATCTATTTTGTTTGAGGCATCTCCATAAATTCCCCACAACTCACATGGATATTTACAAAAAGGAAACATTACTTCCGGATGATGCCCGGGATATTTCCTGCCAATCGCAAACATGACTGAAACAATCCTCCATTCCTTCCGGTTTACTTAATGCACAGCCTCGTCAATCCCATTGTTATTCCCCCTCAACAACAGCTCCTGTCAACAAATCCGGTACACAAAGAGACAAACAGTCTGATTCTCCCTCGAAGTTAAACAATTGAATTGAAACATTTGTAATCGGGTGGCAAAAATGCAGTGAAGATGGGAACTGCAATGAAGTAAAAACGGGAACAGGAATACAGACCTCCCCGGCAGCCCCGGCTACCGGCTGATTACACTCTGCCTTCCCACTCCTCCCTGGAATTTTCATTATATTTGAACTGACTGAGATACTCAATATGCTTGTTTAACAGCTCATCCTTCAATAACCAGATGGCAATGAAATATGAAGACTTCCTCGTCCGGACCCTCGGCAAATGCAACGTTATCTCCCCGCTGAGACAGAACCGCAAACCCGGCAGCCCGGTATACAAGTTCGTCGGCGACGATGAAAGGGTGCTCTATGATGTTTCGCTTGAGAGCTTTACCAGATACAGCCAGAATGGACAGACCCCAATCTCTTTTGAGAAGGCCGGACCCAAGGAGATGGTCTTCTTTGAACCGGCAAAAACGAAGGTGGGTATTGTGACCTGCGGCGGACTCTGCCCGGGACTGAATAACGTCATTCGCAGCCTCTTTAACCAGCTCTGGTACAGGTACGGAGTGTCAAGGATAGTGGGCATAAGGTACGGCTATGAGGGACTCATATGCGATTATAACCACCCGGTCATTGAACTCACGCCGCAGATGGTGAACTATATTCACCTTACCGGAGGCACTATCCTTGGCAGCTCACGCGGGCACCAGGATGTCAGCAAGATGGTTGACACAATAGAGATAATGAACCTGAATATCCTTTTTTGCATAGGAGGCGACGGCACCCTGCGCGGTGCACATGCCATCCACGAGGAGATAAGAAAGAGGAATCTGAAGATCGCGGTGGCCGGTATCCCGAAAACAATTGACAATGATATTGACCTGATACAGAAATCATTCGGATTTGAGACCGCCTTCTCTATCGCGAATGATATTATCAGACATGCTCACAATGAGGCTGCCGGGGCCTATAACGGCATAGCCCTGGTCAAGCTGATGGGGCGCGAGTCGGGATTCATAGCAGCCAGCGCAGCACTGGCTATACAGGAGGTCAACTTCGTGCTTGTGCCGGAGCTGCCTTTTGACCTGGACGGTCCCATGGGGTTCCTGAGTGTATTGCGCCGACGGCTGGAAGAGAGACACCATGCCGTAGTGGTGGTGGCCGAGGGAGCGGGACAGGACCTGTTTGAGAAGGAGAACAGGGAGAAGGATGCATCAGGGAATCTAAAGCTGATGGACATAGGCGTCTTCCTGAAGCAGAAGATCAGGGAGGAGTTCACTGCAGCCGGCTTCCCCCATTCAATAAAGTATATTGACCCGAGCTATATCATCCGCAGCGCCCCTGCCATTGCCAACGACAGCAAGTTCTGCAGCCTGCTGGCACAGAATGCCGTGCATGCTGCCATGGCAGGCAAGACTGATTTCGTGGCAGGATTCTGGAATGACCGGTTCACACTGATGCCCATACCTGTGACAGTGGCAAAACGCAAGAAAATAGATATTAAAGGTGAGCTGTGGTGGAACGTGCTGGAGGCTACCGGCCAGCCGCTAAGCATGAAGAACAGCTGACTTGTCTGCGGAAAAGCAGTGAGTTAGAATCAGCCCCGGGACAGGCTGCCGAGGAAAAGCTCGCAGGAAGAAGCTGCCCCGGGAAGGCGGCCCGGGAAAAAGCCACCGGAAAGGAGGCCACAATGAAGCAGCCCGGGATAAGCAGCCCGGGATAAGCGACCTCGGGAGAAGATCTCCCGGTGAGAAGCGGCTCCGGAAAATAGACCCGGTTTGAAACGGTCCGGGATCAGAACTCCAATCCCAGGGACACCTCGAACATCCCGAAAGGCTTTATCTCACTCCCCTCGCGAGGGGTGGGATCAGCGGAACCGATGGATTCGGGATCATTATAATCCCACTCAAACTGGTTTCGCTCTGCGCCAATATAAATGCCTGTATTGAGGAAAAGGTTTTCCCTGATGAACTTGTCAAACGGCCGGTGTGAGCCCGGTCTGAGTTTCTGTGCAAACCTGAACCTGTAACCGGAGTTGAGCATAAGGATCATCTTGCGGTTGTCCTGTTCCCATTCGTTTACATAATCCTCCATGTACAACGCATCTGACATCTCATATTCAAAGAGAAGCCCGACGTACGCCTTGTCTTTTTTTGTTTTGAAGAACCACATGGGACCGCCACCGAACGCGATGCCGGAGAACTGATCAGGTCTCCCTCCCCTATCCTCATCAGCCTGGTGCAGGATAGGCGTCAGCGCACCTATGGAGGAAAACCTCGCATGGGCATTGAGAGCCAGATTCCTGGTAAAATTATACTCTGCGCTCACCACCGGACCAAATTGCACGAAGCCGAGAAGATTGGAATGCACCGCCCATCGCGGGAAGGTGGCAGCAGATGACCTCGGTCTCTTGTTTTTGTTAACCTTATCCGGATATTGCTTCTGCAACAGACTTGAGGACCATGGCTCCTCTGCGCAGACAATCGCGGAAGCTGAGATAAGAATTAACAGAATCAGGGCTTTCTTCATTGTAATGCTTGTTTCAAAGGCTAAAGTATGAAAACGGCAACATGGTCAGGATATTACATCCGGAAATAAGAATCAGTCGCACTATGGTGACGCCAGAGACGAGACCGGTTGGTCTGTCATCGGCTTTTCCCGGCCTTCCACCTCCTTTCCCGGTCTACCCTGGCCTCACTGATCATTCATAATGTACTCGTGATCTCCATTATCGAGTCTCTCGGTTATGATCTGCTCCCTTTTGCGCTCCGCCCGCGGGACGGTGGTCCTCTCTCCTATCTGCTGCCTCCACATGGCATAGTAGAGTCCCTTCCTTTCCAGCAGGATATTATGTGTACCCTCCTCAATTATCTTACCTTTCTCAAGCACATAGATACGGTCAGCATGCATGATTGTTGAAAGCCGGTGGGCTATCATGAGCGTTATCTGCTGCTTTCCGGCAGAGACCTCGCGCAGGGTATCGGTGATCTCTTCCTCGGTGATTGAGTCAAGCGCCGAGGTTGCTTCGTCAAAGATGAGAATCCTCGGATTGCGGATCAGCGCCCTGGCTATGGCCAGTCGCTGCTTCTCACCTCCCGAGACCATCTTTCCTCCCTCACCAAGAAGCGTATCAAGGCCGTTCGGGGAGCTCTCAACAAGCTTAATGGCAGAGGCTCTCTGCAGGGCATCATAGATCTCTTCATCAGTGGCATCCGCCTTGACAAACTGGAGATTCTCACGAATGGTGCCCGAAAACAGCTGGGTATCCTGGGTTACAAATCCCAGCTGCCTCCGCATCTGATTGAACCTGATATCCTTAGCCGGCACATCATCATAATAGATCGTTCCCTGCGTCGGCGTGTACAATCCTACCAGGAGCTTCACCAGGGTTGATTTGCCACAGCCGGATGGCCCAACAAAGGCAATCGAGTCGCCCCTCACAGCTTTGAAGGAGAGATTCTCAATGGCATCAGTCTCAGCCTTCTTATACCGGAATGTAACTTTGTCGAAGCAAAGTTTTTCGATATCGCCGATCTCCACCGGTTCTTCGGGCCTGTATTCCGGCTCCTTCTGCATCAGCTCATTGAAAATCTCCAGGGAGGCCTCAGCTTCGCGGTACGCGAGAATAATACTCCCCAGGTCCTGAAGGGGAAAGAGAATACGGGTGGAGATAAACTGCATGGTGATCAGTTCACCCGTGGTAAGCAGGTTGCGAAAGATCAGCCACAGGAGTATGAAGAGAATTGATTCCTTCAGAACAAGCAGCACAGAACTCTGGAGGAAGGTCAGCGACCGGATCTTTTTGACCTTGCTGATCTCAAGATCGAAGATCTTTTTGGTGAAGCCCTTCAGTCTCCTGATCTCCGGATAAGTGAGTCCCATGCTCTTCACCAGCTCAATATTCCTAAGTGACTCTGTTATTGCACCACTCATTTTGTTTGTCTCCTTCACCACTGAGCGCTGGATGGTGCGGATCTTCCTGCTCAGCAGCCCTGTCAGTCCGCCAAGAACAACGACGCCTATCAGGAAGACCGGTATAAGCAGCCAGCTTTTGGTTACAGCATACCAGATAAGGAACGCCACCCCCACGATAGTAGTAAAGAGCGTGGAGATGAATGATGTGATGAACCTCTCATTGTCACGTCTCACTTTCTGGAGAACAGAAAGCACATGCCCGCTGCTTGTCTCTTCAAACTCATGGTAGGGAAGCCGGAGTGTGTGTCTCAGTCCCTCATCAAAAACAGACAGACCGAACTTCTGTACAGTCAGCCGGGTGACGAAGTCCTTGAATGCCCTTGCCAGTCGTGCCAGCAGCGCAACACCAACTGCCAGGGCAAG
>Ga0209723_1000161_pt1 | contig 132127 bp, 117 predicted proteins | sample BiotimSIPDNA_2_FD_185750 | JGI IMG/M metagenome (GOLD analysis project Ga0209723, IMG submission 185750) | Anaerobic biogas reactor microbial communites from Washington, USA - Biogas_R2 time_0 SIP DNA (SPAdes) (version 2) | ecosystem: Engineered > Bioreactor > Anaerobic > Unclassified | place... | reverse complement strand
GCGTTGCCAAGCGCGTCAAGATCACCTGGCAGTTCTCCATCCAAGCGGCGCGTGCCAAGCTCAATTCACACTATGTTAAGGTTCACGCTAATAACGAAAAGTTTAAAGAAACTTAATTTACGATGTACTAACTTTTGTCAAAGTCAAAAGATAACAACTTGCTTTTTTCGCACAAGGCCGGCGTATAATCGTCCGCGACGGAGCTTCGAGCGCAAAAATAATGAGCTTGCATAATTCATAGAGGCGAGTAAACTCTCAAGGTGGAAGACATCATCGCGGATCTGGAACAGGCGATATGGAAATCCTAACAGCGTGGGATATCGGCCCGGTCCAGGCCATCGTGGACCTTCATCTCGGCAATGTGTTCTATGTTGAGCATGTTGCTGGCGCGCCGGTGATTCTCAAAAATATCGGTAAGGATAACCCCCAGGTCGCAGCGCGGTTTGCGTTTGAGTATGAGGTGCTGTGCCACCTCGATCGTTGTGGCATCTCGGTCGCCCTGCCTATTCCAAATCGGAAAGGCGAATTACTTGTCGCCAAAGACGGCCATTTCTTCACACTATCCCCATACTTGACCAGTCATAACCAGTGGCTCGAGTTGGATTTCGAGGGATTGAAAAGGCTCAACCACAACTGTGGCGCTGCCATCGGAAAACTGCATGTGGCTTTGGCGGCTTTCCCTACCGCAGACCTTGAGCACAGAACCTGGAAGACCGTGTTTCCTGACATGCTCTTCGATCATTCAATCCCTGTTATACAGCGAAACGTCACCCAGCCAGAACGAGAGACCTTCGATGCGATCATCGCCGACATCGCGGCAGATATGTGGGCGACCATGGAAAACTTGCCGATGCAGCTCATTCACCGAGATTGCCATCATGGCAACATCATTGTGGACGGCGAACAGGTGTCCGGCTTTATCGACTGCGACCACCTCAGCCTCGGACCAAGGGTGTTCGATCTCGCCGACTTCATTGTCCATATGATCAAACAAGATGTCGCCGATCCAGAACGTACAGCGGCATGGTTCGGTCTCTTTCCGGCTGTCATCCAAGGATACGAAAAGGAGACCCCGCTGCTGCAAGAAGAAAAGCAGGCGCTCTACTACGTAATGGTGGGCGTGCTTCTGGGGCTTGCGGGATGGTTCTTCGACACAGGCGACGCTGCAAAAGCTCGATCTGAGTTGGAGGCGATTCGCTGGATGTATCATCATCGGCAGGAAATCCTTGGTCGGATTATAAGTCAAGATTGCTCGCAAATCTGTCAAGGATAAGTATGCTTTTGAGCAATCAGAAGACAAGGATTCTCACCGATAAGAGAAGTGACCATGCTTGCATAATTCCTGTAGGTATGTAAACTTTTAGTTATGGACGACAACATCAAGACCAACATCGGGCCTGGGATCGACGCTATTCTCTACACCTGGCGCACCAAGGCCCTGAACGTGATCCTGACCGTGCTCGCGGTGGTTGCGCTACCCGCCGTGATTGTCCCGATTATCAATGCGATGAGCTACGGTGGGTGGGATTTGGGGCTATCCACCTATCCAATCGGCTACGCCATCATCGTGACGATGGCGCTCTGGCGCAAACTGGATGTGCGCGTACGCGGCTGGAGCCTGCTGATTCTGGGGTATTTCGTCGGTATTATGGCACTGGCGCGCGGCGGAATGGTGGCCAGTGGACGGCTCTATCTTCTGTGGCTGCCGGTTATCGCCTGTATTCTCGTCAATATCCGTGCTGGGATCATCTGCACTGTCTTTAGTCTTCTCACCTACGCCGTTTGCACTTACCTTGTCCATCTAGGTATGATGGACCAAGTGATTGTTGTACCTACCGGTCCTCAAAGTGCCGGATTTTGGATCGAGGCCGGGACGGCGCTGGCGATGTTCCTGCTCGTTACGATCGTCCTGATGGCGCGTTTCTACCGGCTACAAATCAACACGCTGGCGGCAGAACAACAGGCGACGGCGCAATTGACCGAAGCCAACGTCCGGCTAGAGGAATACAACTGCACGTTGGAACAAAAAGTTGCACAGCGTACGCACGAGCTTTTGGAAGCCAACGCCCAATTGCAAGCCTATACGCAGGAACTCGAACTGCGCAACTCAGAACTGGATGCCTTCGCCCACACCGTCGCCCACGACCTGAAGAATCCCATTTCGGCGCTGGTGGGATTCAGCGGCCTGCTCGAGTCGCGCCTGACGCGAATGCCAGAGGATCAGGTGCTCACCAATCTCCAACGTATCAAACAAAGCAGCCACAAGATGGCCAACATCATCGACGAGCTCCTGCTGCTTTCCAGCGTGCGCAAGCTGGAAGACGTGAAAACTCGTCCTCTGGATATGGCAGATATCGTGGAAGAAGCCCATAACCGGCTCGCCGACTTGCGGGCACGCCTGCAGGCCGACATTCACATACCTTCCGAATGGCCTATCGCCATAGGATACGCACCGTGGGTAGAAGAAGTCTGGGTAAACTACCTCAGCAACGCGATGAAATATGGCGGCAATCCTCAGACGGGCATCCTTCCGCACATCGAACTCGGCTATGCGATTTTAGATTGCCGATTGCCGATTGTTGATTTGGAGCCTACACTTCTGGCCGGTATGCCACAATCCGAAATGGAAAATCTCAAATCGAAAATCGAAGATCCACAAACAAAAATCGCTTTCTGGGTGCGCGACAACGGGCAGGGTATCTCCCCAGAAGATCAAGCTAGATTATTCGCGCAATTCGAGCGACTCGACCAGACGCGGGTCGAAGGCCATGGCCTGGGACTCTCTATCGTGCGGCGCATTGTCGAGAAACTGCGCGGCGAGGTGGGCGTCATCAGCACCGTTGGCGAGGGCAGCGCCTTCTGGTTCACACTTCCATCTGCAGAGTAAAGCGCACCAAGAAAAGTAATACTCTCGTTCTTGTTACTCATTTCTCGTCGTCGATTATCTTTCGCAAACGGAGATACTTATGACCAAAAATGACGTGATTGGACTGATCGCTTCGTATCTGTACGCCTTCGGGCTGCTGTTCATCGTCGAGGCCATCGGCAAGCGGCTCAAGTGGCCGCAGGCGTTCACGCGCAAGATCATCCATATCGGCGCGGGGATGTGGATTTGGGGAATTCTAGCGCTGTTCGACACGTGGACCATCGGCATCATCCCCTTCGCGACGTTCATCGTGCTCAACTTCGTCTTCTACCGCTTCCAGATTTTCAAGGCAATGGATGCGGTGGATTCCTCGCCGGGCACGGTCTACTTCGCGATTTCGATCACCATCCTGTTCGCGTTGTTGTGGCGAACCGGCGGCGCGCTAGATCGTGCGCCCATCGCGGCGGCGGCGGTGATGGCGATGACCTGGGGCGACGGCATGGCCAGTATCGTCGGGCAGAAGTATGGGCAGCACATCTACACCACCTTCGGGCACAAACGCAGCCGGGAAGGCTCCATCGCGATGGCCGTGACGACCTTCGTGGTGATCCTGCTGGTGCTGGCCTTGTTGCCGGGATCGGCGCTCAGTCCGAATTCCATCGCCCTGCCGTTCTGGGGTGTGTTGCTGCTCACGGTCATTGGGACAGGCGTAGCGACGGCGGCAGAGGCTTTTTCGCCCGCCGGGACCGACAATCTCAGCGTTCCGTTGCTGACCGGTCTGGTACTCTTCGTGCTCAACGCGCTGCTAGGCGGCTGACACAGTCATGTTCCCCACCCTCGAAACGCGCTGGTTCTACCCCGGCCCTATCCCGCCGGATGTGCTGGCCTGGTATCACTACGGCGAACGCGCACCGGAGGCCCAGCCCACGCGCATCGATTATTACCTGCGGCTGGGAGACGACGATGACCTCGGCATCAAATTGCGCGAGGGCCGGATCGAGATCAAACAGCGCGCGGAACAGTACGGCATTGAACACTTGCACGAACGCGTCCACGGCCTGGTGGAAGGCTGGCGCAAGTGGAGTTTCGGCGTCAACGACCTGGGCGGCGGATTGGGTGACGCAGCCTGGATTGCCGTCCGCAAGGCGCGACGCCTGCGCCGGTACCTGGTTACGGATGCCGGAGATGTCATCGCTGCTGCGGAGATGATACCACAGGGATGTCACATCGAACTGGCAGAACTCATCATCCGCAACGAGCCGTGGTGGAGCCTGGCATTCGAAACGTTCGGCCCAGAGGCGACATTGCACGCGACGTTCACGAGCGTTGTCCGGCACGTGTTGCGTGGCGATGCCGTCCCAAGCCTTGACGCCGAGCACTCTTTTGGCTACGCGCAATGGATGAGCAACCTCAACGGATAGATTGTCCGTTTTATCCGCTAAATCCGTTGAGACTCTTTTCGACAGGAGCAACAAGCGTCTATGCGAATACCTTTCTTACAACTCGGCCTCGGATTTGTCATCAGCGCCGCCATCGGGGGGGCGGCGTACAAGCGGGGGGCGCTCTCCGTTAGCGGTGTGATCGGCGCGATCCTCACGGGCACGGCGATCTTTGGCCTGGGCGGGTGGTCGTGGGGCCTGCTGCTGATCATGTTCTTCATCCTCTCCAGCCTGCTCTCGAAGTACAAAGAGTCGACGAAAGAAACCCTCGCCGAGAAATTCGCCAAAGGCACGCGGCGCGACCTGGCACAGGCGCTGGCCAACGGCGGGGCGGGCGCGCTGATCGCTATCGCTTATTGGTTCACGGGCAATCCCCTGCTGTGGTTCGCTTTCGTCGGTGCGATGGCGACCGTGAACGCGGACACTTGGGCCACCGAACTGGGCGTGCTCAGCAAGCGCCTGCCGCGTCTCATCACCACCGGCAAGCCTGTGGATGTAGGGACGTCCGGCGGCATCTCGCTGCAAGGCACGCTGGCGACGCTGGCAGGCGGAGCCGTTATCGGAATAGCGGGCGCGATCTTCCTCTACGCGGAAAGCCTGATCCGCTGTAATCCGCGCATGTTGATCTATCCGTTATCGTGCCTCGTCTACCCGGCGAATTGCACGCTGCTGCCGGTCATCGCCGCGCTTGCGGGATTGGCCGGTTCGCTCTTCGACAGCCTGCTCGGCGCGACGGTGCAAGCTATCTACTACTCGACGAACCGCGAGAAGGAAACGGAGAAAGTCATCGATCCCGATGGCACGCCAAACACCTTGCTGCGCGGCTGGCGCTGGCTCAACAACGATTGGGTCAACTTCATCAGCTCCGTCATCGGCGCGGCCCTTGCCGCCCTCATCGCTCACCTCACCATCACCTACTGACCACTCGTTTCTCATTGCTGATTACTGATTACTATGCTTTTTTACCTGTCCAAACTCCTACCCTTGTTCGTTTATCCGCTCGGCATGGCGTGTATCCTGTTGGCGATGGCGCTTGTCATCCGGCGAAACCCGCAATGGCAAACGCGCCTGATCGCGGTCACGCTGGCGCTGCTGTGGTTGGGCGGCAACCGCATCGTGGCGATGACGCTGGCGCGTTCGCTAGAATGGCGTTACGCCCCGCCGCCCGGCGAAGTGGCCGCCATCCCGCGCGCGGATGCGATCGTCGTCTTGGGCGGGGCGACGCGCACACCGGGCTATCCGCGCCCCACCGCCGAAGTCAACGAGGCCGGCGACCGGCTGTTGTACGCCGCGTGGCTGTACCAGCACGATGCGGCACCCTATGTCGTGGTCAGCGGCGGTGCAGCAGCGTGGAGCGGGCCACAAGGCATCTCTGAGGCCGAGGTGATGGCCGGTCTGCTCCAACGTATGGGCGTCCCGGAGACGGCACTGTTACTCGAAACCGGCTCGTGGAACACCTACGAGAACGCCGAGGCCAGCCTGGACATCCTGAAAGCGCACGACATCGAGACGATCATCCTGGTAACGTCGGCCATTCATATGCCGCGCGCCTACGCCACGTTCGACTACCCGAAGATCGAGGTGACGCCCGCCCCCACCGATTTCTGGGTGTCGCAGGCCGAGTGGGATTACTACACACAGCCCAAACTAAGCGTCCAATTGATGAACCTGCTGCCCAGCAGCCAGGACCTCACCTTGACAACTCAGGCTATCAAGGAGTATATTGGTATCGTCGTCTACAGCGTGCGCGGGTGGTTATGAATAGCGATCAGCCATCAGCCGTCAGCGATTAGCCAGAAAATCCAACAAAACTGACGGCTGAGAGCTGGGCGCTGACAGCTTGTCTTGGAGGTTTCTTATGCGAATGACACAGCTTTTCGGACAGACGTTGCGCGACGCGCCCGCCGAGGCGCAGGTCGCCAGCCATCAACTGCTACTGCGCGCGGGCTTCATCCGCCAACTGGCAGCGGGTATTTTCAGCTATCTGCCGTTTGCGCGGCGCGCGATGACGAAGATCGAGAACATCATCCGCGAGGAGATGAATGCCATCGGCGGACAGGAGATCACCATGCCGGTGGTGAATCCGGCGGACATCTGGAAGGAGACCGGACGCTGGTACCAGATCGGCTCGGAGATGGGGCGATTCAAGGATAAGGCAGACCGCGACATGGTGCTGGCGATGACGCACGAGGAGGTCGTCGCCGATCTGGTGCGCCAGGAGATTCGCACCTACAGCCAACTGCCGCGCCTGATCTACCACATCCAGACCAAGTGGCGCGACGATCCCCGCCCACGCGCCGGGCTGATCCGTGTGCGTGAATTCACGATGAAGGACAGCTACAGCCTCGACGTCGACACCGATGGATTGGATAAGCAGTATCGCGCGCACTACCAGGCGTACTTCAACATTTTCCGCCGCTGCGGCCTGGACGCTATCGCCGTGGGATCGGACACAGGGATGATGGGCGGCACGCTGGCGCACGAGTACATGGCACTCACGCCCATCGGCGAGGATACGCTGATGCTGTGCGAAGGCTGTGGGTACGCCGCCAATCGTCAGGTCGCCCGCTTCCAGAAGCCACCCGCAGCAGCCGAAGCCCCCTGCCCCATCGAGAAAGTCGCCACCCCCAACGTCACCACCATCGCTGACCTCGCCGCCTTTTTGGACATTCCTGCTGCCAAAACGGCAAAAGCCGTCTTTATGATGGCGGAGCTGGCGAATCAGCGAATCAAAGAATCAGCGAATCAAAGAATCAGCGAATCCTACGACGCACAACCCGCAACCCACAACGCACAACCCGCTGAACAATTCATTTTCGCTGTGATCCGTGGCGATATGGAGGTGAATGAGACGAAGCTGGCGAACGCGGTTAAGGCGAAGGCGCTGCGTCCGGCAACCGAGGCGGAAATCCGCGCGGTGGGGGCGGAGCCGGGCTATGGATCGCCGCTGGGGGTGAAAGGGGCGCTCATCGTTGTGGATGACGCTGTGGCAGTGTCGCCCAACCTGGTCGCAGGGGCAAACGAGGTGGGCTATCACCTGCGCAACGTCAACTACGAACGCGATTACAGCGCGGACATCGTCGCCGACATCGCTGCGGCGCAAGAGGGTGACGCCTGCCCGGTCTGCGGGGCGCCGTTGCGCGCCGAACGTGGCGTCGAAGTGGGCAACATCTTCAAACTCGGCACGCGCTACACTGAAGCGATGGGCGCGCGCTTCTTGGATCAAGATGGCGAACTCAAGCCGGTGGTGATGGGATCGTACGGCATCGGCATCGGGCGGTTGCTGGCGTGCGTCGCGGAGATGCATCACGACGACTACGGCCTGATCTGGCCGATCACCGTCGCGCCGTACCCGGTACACCTACTCACGTTGGGGCCTGCCGATAGTGAAGCCACCGCCGTCGCCGAGCGGCTCTACGTCGAGCTACAGGCCGCCGGCATCGACGCACTCTTTGACGACCGCGACCGCAGCCCCGGCGTCAAGTTCAACGATGCGGACCTCATCGGACTGCCGCTGCGCATCACCGTGGCGGCGCGCGGCCTGCAACAGCAGAGCGTCGAACTCAAACGTCGCGACCAGAAAGACCGCGAGTTGATTCCACTGGTGGACATCATCCCGGCGCTAAAAGCGCGTATCACCGAACTGGAAGCTGAAATCGCAGAAACCGTCGTCGAAGTACCGTTTCGTGATGCGTGAAGAATTCTCACATATCACGCATCACGTATCAACTACAGAGGTTATTCATACAAACGTTAAGGAGGTTTAGCATGGACGCATTAGAGGTTATTTTTACCCGACGCAGTATTCGCAGGTATACCAGCGAACCGGTGACTGCGGATGACGTCAAGACGATCCTTGAAGCGGGGATGAATGCACCTTCGGCGAACAACCGCCAGCCGTGGCACTTCATCGTCGTGGACAAGCGGGAAAAACTGAACGCGATTATGGAGGTGCATCCCTACTCCAAGATGCTCGCGGAAGCGCCGCTGGCGATCATCGTGTGCGGCGATCCCGCGGCCTCAAAATTCTGGCAACAAGACTGCGCCGCCGCGACACAGAACATCCTGCTGGCCGCGCGCGCGTTGGAATTAGGAACGGTGTGGATGGGCGTTTATCCCGACGAGCAACGCGCAGCAAGTGTGGCGGCCCTCTTTGGCGTTCCGGAAGACATCAAAGCGATGTGCATCATTGCCGTTGGTCATCCGGCGGAGCACAAAGGCCGCGTAGAGCGCTACGACGCGGGGAAAGTCCACAAAAACGGCTGGTAAATAAAGAGCAGGAGGCAGGAGGCAGGATTTCTTGCTTCCTGCATCTTGCATCTTTACAAGTCAAGGCGCATTTCGATACGGCGGAACGATTCAATGTAGCCCATATCCAACAGGCCCGGCAGATGAGGATCATCGACCGGCAAATTTTCCGTGTTGGTATCCTGGATCGTATACTCGGTATGTAGCGCGTGAACCAAAGCGCGGGCGACCTCACGTGGGTCGCCCGCTTCTGTTTGCAAAACCAGGCGGCTCAACTGAAAGACCGAACTCTGATACACCACCCAGCCGCGCCCACCGTTCGCCAGTTCGACGCGCAATGCTCCTAGACTGCCGGCATTGAGCAACGACGGCGTCTCATCCAACCACGAAGGAGCGCTGCGGCGCTGCGCTAACAACTCAGGGACCATATCCGGTTCAAGAAACGTCGCCTTGTAACGGCCCACATCCGCTTTCAACTCACCCGGTGGACGGCGTAGAACCAGCAAAACGCGCGTCTCTCGAAAACCAAGCTGTGCAAACAAATTGTAGGCTGGCACGTTGTCCTTGATGACTTCCAAGATCATGCACTCAGCGCCCAATTCACGCGCCTTCTGGAGATGATCGGCCATCAGCAACTTGCCCGTGCCGCGCCGCCGTTTGACCGGCAACACGCCCAGGCGCGTACACCAGCAGCGTCCCGGACGCACGCCAAGCATCGAGATACCCAGAATATGCCCATCTGACGTTGCCACGGCAGAGCGCTCCATATCGACGTCGTAATTGTGAATGTACTCGTTCAGACGCCGCGCGTTCATCGGCATGGGCACGATGTAATCCACACGCGTCTGGTTATAGGCGTTTGTCAACTCTTCGACAGTAAATTCAGAGGCACGTCGGAGAACAGGGTGCTGTCCCACGGCCTCCATTGCGCTGACATCACTCAAAACGAATCCCCTTGCCCACCCAGTTATTATTGGACACACTTATTATAACACAATTATAACATAACAATGACATGAAAAAAAGATGAGCCATGCCACCGTTAGCGGGCATAGCTCATCTTCAATGTATATGAAAGATATAAAGGATCGGGTGGGTCTCACTACGCGAAATCGCGAACAAGCCTTATGAATTCTTCCGTCGCAAAAAACGCTGAACTGCCAGAAAAAGCGCGATGGGTGGGAGCGTGAACGGCACCACAACGATGCCGATCCAGATCGCCAACTCCACCAAAACGCGCAAGATCGCAGTAAATGTATTGCCCGCATTTTCGGCGACACGGCCCGCGCTCCAAGGCTCAGGGGCTGGCGTTGGGGTTGCTGTGGGCGTCGGTGTGGGGCTCGGGGCGACAGGGGGATCGGGCAGATCAGGCGAGAGTTGCACGGTGATCGTCGAGTAGGACGATCGATCGAACAGGTAATTCATGCGCCCCTGAACGGTTTCCATTTCAGCCTCGACGGCCTTGAGTTCTTCATTGACCTTTAGCGCCTCTTCGACGCTCTGCGCCTGATCCAGGAAGGTGCGGATGCGATCCCGCGTCGCTTCGAGATTGTTCAAACGCGATTTCAAATCGACGTACTCATCCGTCACGTCCTGACCACTTGCACGCTCATCGACCACCGAAAGCGCGATGTCGCGCAGCCGCCGCATCGCCGTCTCGAACTGGTCCACCGGCACCCCCAGCGTGATGCTGGCGTACTTGTACTCCACATCCAGCCACGGCTCGTACCACACCCGCGAGCTGATGATGTACCCACCGACGTCGCCGACGATCTGCGTCAAGCGGTCGATAGCGACGTCGGTGTGTTCCACCGTCAACTGCAAATCGGCGTTCTTGACGATCAGGCGATTCGTACGGGGCGCAGCGACGGCGGGTAACGCATTTCCGCCGGATAGGGTTGGTAACGGCGTCGGCATCACCATTGGCACCTGCGTAGCAGCGATTTCAACAGGCATTTCCACCGCTTTCTCAACCTCGACGGTTTTCTCGACGACCTTCTCGACTACAGGCGTAGGGGTCGAACAAGCAGAGAATAACACCACAGAAAGTACAATCAACGAGAGCCAAAGACTGTGTTTCATGATTTTTCTCCTATCTGAACTGGGACTGTTTTTGAGGGTGGCCCTCATTGAGAGCGCCTCACTTATACAGTTCCATGCAGTTCAGGAGGAAAAAGTTCACACAAATAAATACAGGCGCGAACAGATCCGCGCCTGTATTCCGTTTAATCCGTTCAATCCGTTGAGCCTACGGGACTGTCACCTCAATCGCCACCGCGTCGCCCATCTGCGCGCCCTCGGCGTTCACGCGGAAGAGGAACGCGCCGCGCTCCTCCGGGCGGATAACGATTTGGGCGCTCATCACACCATCCGCCGGTAGCACCACCGTATCTGCTTCGGAAAGCAGCGAGTACCAGGCATCCGGCGACGGCTGCACAATAACGTTCTGTGCTTCAGGTAAGAAGTTGTAGATCGTCACCGTGATCGTCAGCGGCTCGCCCACACGAATTTCATCCGTAAAGGCTAACTCGACGAAAAAGTCTTGGAACACCACCAAATCGTAGGTTGCCGCCCCCAGGTCACCGTCACGAGTGGAGGCCAGCGCCGTCAGCTTCCACGTCGTGATCGTGTCAGCCAATGGCAGATCGAATGCCAGTGCGCCATCAGCGCCGGTCAGCGCTTCGGGCGCCCAGTAGAGCGTCTCCGGGAAAATGTGCCGCAGCGGATAGGGTTCCGCCGGAATTGGCTGCGTGATCTCCGGTACTGCCGTCGCCGCTGGAGAAGGGGTAGCGGGTATATCAACAGTTTTTTCTACTTCGACCGGTTTCTCGGGCTCGCCCGTTTTCTCAACAACCTTCTCCACCTCGACAGTTTTCACAATGACCTGGGGTGTCGGCATACTACACCCCGACATCCACGCCAGTGGCCCGGCGTAGAGCAGTGGATTGCCCAACGCGCGCGTCAAACCGGAGGTGAGTGCAGGGACGGCAGGCAACGTCACCGCCAGGAAGATGAGCAGGATTGCCAGGGCCGTCGTCACCCACCCCACCGCGCGCCGCCCTTCGAGGACCAACCCCTGCCCCAAAAGCGCCAGCGCGCCTACCAGTAACAGGAAAGTCGCCACGAGAAGGACGAGCAGCCAGCCTGTTGGAGCGTTGTCTTGCGCAGCCAACGTCACGAGGACACCACCGAGTAGCAGGTAAAGCGCCAGCAGCCCGGCGACGAGCTGCAATCGAACGTCGCGCCGTCGCCAGCCGTGAACCAGCACAACAGTCAACAACACGAGTATGAAACTCAACAACGCCACAAGGATTACGCCGGCAAACGCTGGGAGCAGGAGCGCCAGTACGACACCCCCAATCGCCAGCGGCGCGAGGATGACCGCGCCCAACAGCCCCCACCCCAGGCGGCGCAAGGCGCGTCCTAGCACACCCACCGGCGCCAACCCGCGCGCGACGACGAGGCTCACCAGCAAGGGCAGCGCCGCCAATACCGCCGACAGGCGGCTGACGAGCGCCTGCCGGGCGCGCGCGGCTTCGTCAACCGGCGCCGTCGTAACGGCGGCGCGCAGTGAGAAATCGGCGACCGGCGCACCCGCCCACGCCGCTTGCGCCGCTACATCCTGCGCAGCGCGGACTTCGGCCTCGGCGGCCAACAGCGCAGGGACGTCCAGCCCTGTTTCGTCGCGCCGTTCGAGCATCGATTGTTCCAGCAGGAAGTAGGCGCGGGCAAATCCCGGCGGCAGCGTATCCAGTGCAAAGACCGAGGCGTCCACGACAGCGACGCCCAACGCGGTCTGTACCGGCGCGGCGCGGCCTTCCGTCTGGAGGTTAGTTTGAATGCGGACTTGCGCCGTCTCCCCTGGATAGTAACGGTCGTGGTCGGCAGTGACGTCTACGGCGACCCGATCCGGCGCATCCACCACGACGAGACGCGTATCTGTCGTGAGCGCGCCTTCCGGCGAGAGGGTGTACGCCCGCAACTCCAGCGCGCCCACATGCGTGTTATCCAGGTCGAGCGCGAAGGTCGCCCGCCCATCGACGACCGGCGCGGTGAGCACAGCCACCGTCTGCCGGGCGTGGATCACGTCGAGGTAGACGGTCTGCACGTCACCCGTGAGCAGCGCTTCGAGGCGCAGCGTGTCGCCCACGGTGTACGCGGCGCGCTCAGCCCGCAGGAGCAGGACACTCGCTGCCATATCGGCGCGCAAGGTGACAATCTCGCGTCCTTCTGCGCCGTCGGCGTCCCGCGCGACGATATCCAGCGTGATGGTTTCCGCCGCCGGCGTGAAGCGCAGTTCAGCCAGGCCGTAGGAGGTGACGGCGCTGTAGTCGCGCCCGTCGATGGTGACGGTCATCGTGGTCTCCGCAGGTACGCCATCAGGATAGGCCGTCATCACGAAGACGGTATTTTCGACGCCGGGTTTGAGCAGGCCGCTTTCGGGGATCGCCTTGATGAGGATCGGCTGCGGCGCGACGGGAATCTGGTGACGTAGTCCGGCGCGCTGCCCGGCCGCATCCACAACTTTGGCGTCCAGTTCAAAGAGCATACTCGCGGCGACCGGAACATCGACAGGCAGCGAGAAGCTGAAGTCGAAGCGGCCTTGCGCGTCGGTCTCGCCGGAAGCGAGGACGCCATCCGCACTCCGCAGCTCCACCTGCCCGCCTGCCACCGGTTTGCCGAAGAAGTACGTCGCTTCCACTGTCCCCTGCACCGTCTCGCCGGGCGCGTAGAACGCACGCGCCGCCTCCAACGTCACGTCGAACGCGGGAAGATCATAGGTGTCCACGGTGATCGCGCGCTCGGAAACAGTGTCCCGCACCCTGGCGCGCAACACGTAAATCCCCAACGGAGTTGAAGAGGGCAAATCGAAGTTCCACGCGCCAACGCCGAACTCGGAGAGGTCAACGGTGATGCTCGCAAGGCGTTTGCCCTTCGCATCCAACAATTCGAAAGCGAGCCTCTGCCCTGTCACAGGCTTGAAATCCACGGCGTCCAGAACCAGCGCGCGCGCGTGCAAAGTTTGGCCGGGGCGATAGGCAGGTTTGTCGCCCGCGAGGTAGATTTTGTAAGCCCGTTCGATGCGGATCGGGCGGACGACGCGGCTTTCTCCGGCAGCGGATCGGGTCTCGACGATGAGGTCTGCCGCGCCCGATAGGTCATCGGGCACGGTGAAAGACACGTCAGCGCTGCCACTTGCATCAGTAGCGCCTTCGTAGACAAGCTGAGAGGCCAACCGCACGGCGATCTCCGCTCCGGCGACGGGCGCAGCGCCCATCGAGCGCACAATGACGCGCAGCGCGGCTTCCGTGCCCGGCGCAAAGCGATCCTGGCCGAGTACGAGCGTCTCCTGAGGCGCAGGTGCGGTGGGAAGGTTAAAGACCTGATAGGCGTTGAACGAGAAGACGATGAGCAACAGCGCCATCACGGCTTGCGCGAGGACGCCGCGGCGCTGCCAGAAGGCCCACTGCCAGCGAGGGCGCTCCAAGCGTGCGCGCAGCACGTCGCGGATGTGACTGGCGGCGGCGTAGGAGAGACGGACGGGCGACATCGCGACACCGAACGTCGCATCCAGGTCGCGCGACAAAACGCGCAATTCATCCAACGCTGCCGCGCACGCCGAGCAACGCGCCAGATGCGCCTCCACCCGCGCGCGCTCCGTCGCGTTCAATTCGCCATCGAGATAGGCGATTAGCTCATCTTCGACATGATTCTCGTTCACCGGAAAATCCTCAGACCGCCAATAGTTGTTGCAACTTGCGGTGCGCATTGAACAACCGCGATTTCACCGTACCCTCCCGCACGCCGAGCACGTCGGCGATTTCGTTGTAGGCCAGATCCTGCTGGTAACGCAACATCACGACGACGCGATGTTCCTCCGGCAACTGATCGACGGCGCGCCACAGGCTGCTGGCCCGCTCCCCGTCCAGGAAAACCGCCTCTGGGCGCTCGGACGAGGGCGACGGCAGGCGCTCCAGTTGCTCTTCCACATCATCCCATTCGGCGGAGGACGGCTGCTTGCGCCGCATCCGCATCCGCGCACGGTTGAGCGTCACGCGGTAAAGCCACGTCTCGAAGCGCGCCGGGCCGTTGACATCGTAGTTGGGCAACGCCTTGAGCACATCGAGGAAGGTTTCCTGCACTGCGTCCTCCGCTTCCTCGCGGTTGCGGCTGACGAAGAAAGCCACGCGGTAGACGTAGTCCTTGTAGCGATCATAGAGCGCCTCGAACGCGCGCGGCTGCCCGCGCTGGAACCGCGTGACGAGATCGACCGTAGGGACACCGCCGACCTGTGCTGCGCGGCTGTCGCCAGTCAGTGCGAAGAGCCAGCGCGCGACGCACCGCACTAAAGTCGCCCAGAGCGAGAGACCCACATGTGGTCGGGGCATCCCTATCGCAAGCACAGACACACGGCCACTCCTCTTGTTCTAACTGTTACATGCCGTTGGGGCCGGAAAAGTTCGCGGCGCGTCCAGCCCGACTCTGATCGAGATACCAATTGGACACCCGTGTCAAATCCAATTCGACGCGCAACACTTCCGATTCTCTCGAAACGACCTCGTCCATGATTTGCCCATCAGGGGCGACAGCCATCGTGGGACAGAGCTGCTCCGAGGACGCCGTATTGGCGCTCAGGACAAATCGCTGCGTTTCTGCGGCTCTACTCACAAGATGACTTTTCCAACCTACTCGATGACCACCTCATCAAGGTTTTCTTGTGGCTTGGGGTACTGCATATCGAAGCCTTCCAGCGTCTCCACGAGCACGTCGCTGATGACGAGGTTACGGTACCATTTGCGGTTGGCGGGGACGATGTACCACGGCGCCCACTCGGTGCTGGTCTCGCTGAGGACGGTTTCGTAAGCGCGCATGTAGTCGTCCCACAACGCACGTTCACCCAGATCGCCGACGTTGAACTTCCAGCGCTTCTCCGGCTCGTCCAGCCGGGCTTGCAGGCGCGCTTTCTGCTCGTCCTTGCTGATGTGGAGGAAAAACTTGAGGATCGTCGTGCCCTCTTCCGCCAACATGCGCTCGAAGTCATTGATGTGCGCGTAACGGCGGCCCCACACCGCCGGCGGGACGAGGTTGCGCACACGCACCACCAGCACGTCCTCGTAGTGGCTGCGGTTGAAAATCACCATCTCGCCCCTACCCGGTGTGTGCTTGTGGATGCGCCACAGGTAATCGTGGGACAACTCCTCTGACGTGGGCGTTTTGAAACTCGCCACCTTCACCCCCTGCGGGTTGACGCGGTCGAAGACCCAACGAATGACGCCATCCTTGCCGCCGGTGTCCATCGCTTGCAGCACGATGAGGAGCTTGCGCTTACCCTCGGCATAGAGCAGTTCCTGTAGCGCCTCCAACTGCCGGTTGAGCTTATCCATCGCCTTCTTGCCCTCGGACTTGCCCTTGTCGAACATGGCCTTGTCATCGGGGTCCCATTTACTCAAATCTACTTGCATTCCTGGTTTGACGCGATAAATGTCCATTTTAATCTCCTTGTTAGTCTAAAATCCAAAGTCAGATAGTCGAATAGTCCAGAAATGGGAGGGTTTAGCTACCGAGCAACCGAGCGACTTTCGCGGCTAACGTGTCCACGGTAGGTGGCTTGGATATCCAATCCACCGGAAATGTGTGCTGTAGGGTCGCTAAATCATACGATGCATGCCCGGTCACTAACAACACGGGCTTATCCCACTGACGCTCACGGAGCACCTGCACGAGAGCCATGCCACCCATCGAGGGCATCACAACGTCGGTCAGGATCAAAGCGACATCTGCGCCGTACTGCGTCAAAACGGCTAGAGCTTCCTCACCATTGACCGCTTCGAGCGTACGGTAGTTCAAAAACTTCAGGGTTTCGACCAATGCCGCGCGCGCCGCAGTATCGTCCTCGACAACCAGAATCAGCGCGCCGTTCCCCTGAGGGGAAGCCAACTCAGGCGCCAGTGCGAATGCTTCCATCGAAGCAATCAGCGCCGGCAGATAAAACGTAAACGTTGCACCACGTTCAACTTCTGAGGTGACGGTGATTTCGCCGTGGTGAGCGGTGATGATACCGCGCACCTGCGCTAGGCCCAAACCGGTTCCCTTTCCAAGTGGCTTAGTGGTGAAAAACGGCTCGAACAGATGTGCGCGCACTTCCTCAGGTATACCCATCCCAGAATCAGTGACGGAGACTTGTATCCAATCGCCTGCAGCCAGTTGTGGACTGGGCGGAGTCTCGCCATCCTCAATATGATAATGCGCCAGATGTAATTGCAATGCGCCGCCCTCAGGCATCGCGTCGCGCGCATTGACAACCAGATTCAGCATCATCTGCTGTATGCTTGTAGAATCAGCGTTGACCCAGTACGCACCCGGTTCACTATCAAATGTGATGGTGATGTTCTCCGGCAAGGTGCGCCTGAACAATTGAACCTGCTCTTGCAAGAAGGCCAACAGCTCCAACGGACTGGGTTCGATCTCGGCCTTGCGACTGAAATCCAGGATTTGGCGAATCAGGTTCGTCGCATGTTGAGCTTGCTGGTTAACAATCAACATTCGCTCACGGGTGCGCTCGGGGAGTTCGGGGGTGCGCGCTGTCACTTGCGCATACAGCGTAATCGTCGCCATGATGTTGTTGAAGTCATGTACAATCCCGGCCGCCAGTTGCCCGACGGCAGCAAGCCGGTCCTGCTGCTGAATTTGCGCCAGTAGACGCTCGCGCTCGGCCTCGGCTCGTTTGCGCGCGGTGATATCGCGGACAATGACCTGCTCTGCCGGTCTTCCGGCATAGGTCGTCAGGCTGACGTTCAACTCGATCTCCACCTGGGAACCGTCGCGGCAGCGCAAGAACGATTCGTAGATTTGAGGAAGGGTCTCGCCAGCCATACGCCGATGATAATAGTCGCTCAGTTTGGGAAGTTCGCTGGTTGCGACAAAATCACTAAAAGGGCGGCCTATCGCCTCTTCAAGAGGATATCCAGAAAGCTCGACCAGGTAGCGGTTGCTGTACGCGACGCAGCCCTCCTGCACAATGGCGATACCGTCATTCGCGTATTCCACCAAATGCCGATACTTCGCCTCGCTATCTCGCAGTTCCGCCCCGATCCGCTCACGCTCGGCGATCTCCGCTTGCAACTGCCGGTTGATTTCCACCAGTTCGGCGGTGCGCGCCTGCACGGTCTGCTCCAAACGCTCTGTTAACGCGTGCAGCCGCAAATGCGTGAGCACGCGCGCCAGCACTTCTTCCCTTTGCAGCGGTTTGGCGACATAGTCCACGGCTCCCAATTGCAGCCCCTTCACCTTGTGTTCCGTATCGGCCAGCGCGGTCATAAAAATGATAGGGATGGCCTGCGTCGTGGGATCAGCCTTGAGACGGCGGCAGGTTTCAAACCCGTCGATCCCCGGCATCACCACATCCAGCAGGATCAAAGCCGGACGCACAAGCTGTGCGCGGGCGATGCCCTGTTCGCCATTGCGCGCGACCAAAACCTCAAGCTCATACTCCATCAGATAATCGCTTAACGCCGATAAGCTGTTGGCATTGTCATCAATGATGAGCACAGTCTGTGTCGGGACTGTGGACGTGCGATTACGGTCCTGAGGATCGCTCATAGATCACCTCCTGAGGCTTGAGTCAAAAATGCGCGAATTTTGTCTTCCTCGAAATCTCTGGCAAGCCGTTCGAGTTGCACCGCAAATGGCTGATAGCGAGCATTCTCTTGGCCGATTGCACTGGCGCACTGGCGAATCGCGTGCATATTACCACGCTGGAGCAGCGCGCGCAGTTCGTCCAGCACCGCCCCTGGCGGCATCACCAAAGCCTCTAGGGTATCGTCTGGCACGCCCGCGTCGAGTAACGGTGGCGCTTGATAGCTCCACGTCACCTGACAATGCTCGGCGATCAATGCAAAAAGCTCTGGCACATGGATTGGTTTGGGGATAAAGGCGTCGCATCCGGCGATAACACTGGACTGGCGGTCTTTTTCGAAGACGCTGGCGGAGGTGGCGAAGATAACCGCGTTTTGCAACGCCGGGATACTGCGGATGGCTCGCACAGCATCGACACCGGTCATCACCGGCATCACCAAATCCATCATGATCAGGTCAGGCTGCACAGCCCGCGCCCTTTCAACGGCCTGCTGCCCATCCTCAGCTTCCATCACCACGAAACCGAGCGGCTCAAGCAACGCGACAAGGACCAGTCTGTTATAGGCCTTATCGTCTGCCACCAGCACCTTGAGCGGGTAATTACCGGTCGTAGTGTAACCATAAATGGCGGTCGCAGGGGTTGTAGCCGGAGCGCTAACAGCGGACGCCCCTACCGTCAGATCCACCTCGAACCAGAAAGTGCTTCCGTATCCAGGCTCGCTTTCGACGTACAATTCACTGCCCATCGCACGCACCAGTGTGCGACTGATCGCCAGCCCCAGGCCCGTTCCTTCTATCTGCTGCGCCCCCGCCCCAACCTGCTCGAACGGCTGGAACAACCGGGCGAGCTGGTCAGGCGTCATGCCGGGGCCGGTATCGGCGACCTCGAAACGCACGCGCGCCCGGCCCGGCGCAGGCGGCGCAAGTGACCGCACCCGGAACGTGACCTGACCGGCTGTGGTGAATTTGACGGCGTTACCGAGCAGGTTGAGCAACACCTGGCGCAGGCGCGTCTCGTCGGCGCACACCTCAATGGGCAAATCCCCCAGCGGCGTGTAGGTAAAGAGGAGGCTCTTCTGCTCGGCGCGCGCGGCGATAATACCGGCGATCCCTTCCAGAAAACCGGAGAAGTGAAAGTCGCTGGGATACAATTCCATTTTCCCGGCCTCGATCTTTGCCAGGTCAAGGATGTCGTTGATCAGCGTCAGCAGGTGTTCACCGCTCTGGCGGATCACGTTCAGGCCATCCAACTGCCTCGTGCTGAGGTCCCGGTCACGCTGGAAAATCTGGACGTAGCCCAGGATACCGTTGAGCGGGGTGCGCAGTTCGTGGCTCATGTTGGAAAGGAACTCGCTCTTGGCCTGATTGGCGACTTCAGCCGCACTTCGTGCTTCATCCGCTTGCTCTTTGGCCTGCTGTAGCTCGCGCGTCCGCTCCGCCACCTGAATTTCGAGGCGTTCACGCTGCTGCTCCAGCAGTTTTACGCGTGCCAGAAACCCGCCGACGACCACACCCGCGACAACCAATCCCGCCAGGGTTTGGAACCACCAGGTCTTCCAGATCGGCGGGGTGATGATGATCTTGAGCGCCGTACCTTCTTCGTTCCAGACGCCGTCGCTGTTGGAGGCTTTGACGCGGAAGGTGTACTCGCCACCATCGAGGTTGGTATAGGTGGCAAAGCGTCGTTTAGCGGTGGTATAGTTCCAGTCTTCATCAAATCCTTCAAGCATGTAGGCGTACTGATTACGTTCCGGCGTCGAATAGCTTAACGCGGCGAACGCGAAGGAAAAAACGGAATCTTTGTAGGTCAGGTTCAGTTCATCCAACAGGGAAATGGCTTTGGGCAGCGGTGACTCCGGGCCAACGGAAACGGGTTTGTTGAACAATTGGAAATCTGTCAGAACCACCGGCGGAATGTAAGAATTCGTCGTGATCTGCTCAGGATAGAACACGTTGAAGCCACCCTTGCCGCCAAAGAAAAACGCGCCATCTCGACTCTTGGTGAACGAGGAGATGCTGAATTGCACATCTTGTAAACCGTCGCCCACATCGTATTCCGTGAAAATCGAGGTTTGAGGATTGAACTTGTACAACCCATCCAATGTGCTCAGCCAGAGATTTGGCCCACCTTGTCCAGCGGAGATCCCTTGCGCAGCAAAGGCGTCATCCTCGAGGATGCCCATCACAGCGGCATTGCGCAGACCGTCTTTCTCGCGGTATTGGATGAACGTGCCCGTGGCGCGATCCAGTTTGTTCAACCCGCCCAATGTGCCCACCCACAGCGCGCCCATGCTATCTTCGTACAACGACGCGACGGTGGGGTTGCTCAAGCTGGTGGGGTCATCCGGGTTGGAACGGTAATGGCGGAATTGCTGCGTCTCGCGGTCGAAGGCTTCCAGCCCACTGGTAACGCCCACCCACAACACGCCGGCAGCATCCTCGTAGATAATCGTCACATTGTTGTCGGCCAGGCTGGCAGGGTCCTGGGGGTTGTTTTGATAACGAGTGAAACGCTTGCTCTCGCGGTCAAAGCGATGCAGCCCGCCGCCAAACGTCCCTACCCACAATTCGCCCAGGCGATCCTCGTAGATCGCCCAGACGCTGTTGTGCGCCAGACTGTCTGGATTGTCGGGGTCGGCGGGATAGTGGGTGAATTGCTCAGTGGTCGGATCGAAGCGATCCAAACCGCTGTTTTCCGTGCCTACCCAGAGGATTCCGGCCCGATCCATATACAGAATCCTGGCGGTGTCTTCGCTCAGACTAAACGGATCCGTCGGGTCGTGCCGGTAGTGGGTGAACTGACCGGTTTCGCGGTCAAAACGGTTGATGCCGCCGAGCGTGCCCAGCCATATCATCCCGGCGGGATCTTCGATGATCGACCACACCAAGTTGCTCCCCAGACCCAAAGGATCGTCAGGATTGTACCGATAATGGGCGAATTTATGCTTTTCACGGTCGTAGATATTCAACCCGTCTGCAGCGCCAAACCAAAGTATGCCGGATTGATCTTCATAACTCGACCAGACCATATCGCTGCTCAGAGCATGGGGCATAGTGGCAGCATGTCGATGATGTACGAATTGTGCTTTCCCGCTGACTGCCGTGCTTTCGCGATCCAACTGATTTAGCCCGCCACCATACGTGATGATCCACAACACGCCCTGCCGATCCTCCAGCACCATCTTGACGTGATCGTGGCTCAGACTATGGAGATCACCGGGGTCATAACGATGCCGTGTAAAACGCCCCGTTTCGCGGTCCATCTGGTTGAGGCCGCCATCTTTCGTACCAACCCAAAATGCACCCGTAGTGTCCTCGTAAATGGCCGTCACGGTATTGTCGCCCAGGCTATATGGATCGTTTTGGGCGTAACGATAGTGCGTGAACTGACCCGTTTCACGGTCGAATTTGTCCAACCCACCGCCATAAGTCCCCACCCACAGCGTCCCTGCACGATCCTCATAAAGGGCGCTCACGTAGTTATGACTCAAACTGTGCGAATTGCTCGGGTCATTGACATAGCGCGTGAAGCGTTCCGTTTCCCGGTCCAGGCGATTGAGGCCACCGTTTTCCGTCCCCACCCAGAGCGCGCCGGAGGCATCTTCAAGGATGACCTGCACCTTGTCATCTCCCAAACTGGTTGTATCGGCGGGATCGTGGCGATAGGCGCTGAAACGCTCCATCGCCGCATCGAAACGATTCAGTCCACCCCACGTGCCAGTCCAGAGCACGCCAGATTTATCGACGTAGAGAGCCAGGATGAAGTTGTTACTCAAGCTGTAAGGATCATCGGGGTTGTGTTTGTACACGGTAAAGTCGTAACCGTCGAATTTATCCAACCCATCTTGCGTGCCAAACCACATAAACCCCTGCTGATCCTGCGCGATGCTCATCACAAGCGCGCTGGAAAGTCCCTGCTCTACGGAGATTAAGTCAAATTTGATGTCAGGGCCTTGCTGCGCCAGCGCCGTGGGCACGCTGAGCATCGTCAGGCAAACAGTCAGCGCCAGACCGGCAATTGCCCGCACCCAATGCCGTCCAATTCCTGGATGCAATCCCTTCATTGCCCCTCCCGCGATACACCAACATTAATATTATCAAGTGGAGAGCCAGAGTTCAGCTTATAGTATGAGTATATACCAAGGAACACTAATTGACAAAAAGCAGACCCTGCCCTCCCTGTTGGAACGCGCCCTGGACACAGCGGAAGCCGACTGTTTCGTCTGCGGCGCGTGCATCGAAGCCTGCCCACACAAAGACGCGCTCAACTGACGAGCGAAAGCATAGCCTGGTAGCTCTCCAAACAAAAATGGCCGGCTTGTTGGACAAGCCGGCCATTTCTCTATCGTCAGTCGGGGCGGACGGATTTGAACCGTCGACCTCTACAACCCCATTGTAGCGCCCTAGCCAAGCTGGGCTACGCCCCGTTCACGTGCGGGATAATACCATAACTGAGGGGATTGTCAAACGGCAGGTGGATTCGAAAGGGCCCGCGCCAGCGCCTCGGCCAGTTCATGCAGGTCCGGCGGCTTCTGTACCCAGGCGACGACACCGGCCTCGCGCAGAGCATCCACCTCCGTCTCCAAGGGATGCCCGCTCATCACCACGATGCGTACGTGCGGAGCGCGCTGGCGCAAGGTCGTAGCCAATGCCATTCCTCCCATCTCCGGCATCACCAGATCACTCAGTACCAACGCGATGTCAGCGGGATGCGCCGCGACGATTTGTAGCGCCTCTTTCCCATTTGCGGCTTCCAACGTGCGATACTGCAACAGCTCTAGCGCGGCAACAATAGCCGTACGGGTCGCCGGACTATCTTCTACCACCAGGATCGTTTCGCCGTGTCCCATAAACAATGCGGCAGATGGGGATGCCGGCGACGGAACCTCTGAGACATCCAATGCAGGTAAAAAGACAGAGAAGGTTGTTCCTACGCCAATTTGGGTTTTTACGTCGATCCACCCATCGTGTGAAACGACGATCCCATAAACTTGCGCCAATCCCAAGCCGCTGCCCTTGCCCGGCTCTTTGCTCGTGAAAAATGGATCGTAGATGTGCGGTAAAACGTCATCGGAAATGCCGGTTCCGGTATCCACTACATCCGCGCGCACCCACTCGCCGGGCGGCTCCGCCTCGACGACGTACACCCGCACCAGATCGATGTGCAACTCACCCCCATCCGGCATAGCGTCGCGCGCATTGAACACCAGGTTCATGAACATCTGCTGCATCCGCGTCCGGTCGGCGTTGACGAGATAAGTGTCCGTGCCGTAGGTTAATTTAATCCGAATCGTCTCCGGCAGCGTCCGCTCCCACAATCGAACTTGCTGGGTAAGCAAGGTCACCAGATCGACGGGCTGCCGATCCAGGACCGCCCGGCGACCGAAATCGAGGATTTGGTTGATCAGATCGGCAGCGCGATGCGCCTGCTCGACGATGACGAGCAGACGCTCATGTAATTGGGGAGACAACCCAATCATCCGCAGCGACATCTGGCTGTAGAGCACAATGCTCGCGAGAATGTTATTGAAGTCGTGGGCAATGCCGGCTGCCAGTTGCCCGACGCTCGCCAGTCGTTCCTGACGCTCGAGGAGCTGGCGCACCGTGCGTTCTTGCGTCGCCTCATGGATGACCAAGACCCAATACTCCGGCTCAGTCTCGTTCGCAATAGGCCGAGCGATGATCTCGAACAAGCGTCCACCAGACGTTACCTCGTGCCGCAATCCCTGCGGTGGAGAAGTGAGCAATTCAGTCAGCGCACGGTCACCCAAACGTGTGAGGCGCTGTTCCAGATCAATACCCAGGGCATTCAAGATGTTTTCGGCTACAGGGTTGATCGTCAATATCCGGCCGCTCCCATCCAATAGCAGCATGCCCTCGGGTACAGTATCGATGATGTCCTGAACTTGACGGGCCTGGGTTTGAATCTGCGCCAGCAAGCGTTCCGTCGCCTCGAGCGCTTCACGCAGTCGCTCCTCGCTTTCGCGCAAGGCTTCCTCGGCCCGTGAGCGTTCATCCGCCTCAAGGCAAAAGGAAATGTACGCCGCCAACGTCAGCGCCAGTTGCTCTTCCTCAGGCAGCCAGCGGCGCTTTTCGCCAACGTGTTAGAAGCTCAATAAGGCGGTCAGGCGACCGCGCATCCAGACAGGCGCGTCCAACAACGATTGAATGTCGTAAGCGTCATAGTACGCGGCAGGAATTTCGCGGGTCCGGGGATCGGAGCGCACATCGTAAGCCGCGATGGCGCTGCCGGCTTTGTGACTGGTTGTGTAAGCCGGGAAATCAGCGGCGCGCAATGTATCGCCCTGCAGACAGGCATTCTCGCTCAAATGATAAAGACAGCGGCAGGCGATTTCGGTATAATCCTCATTGTAGACCCAGATACTGGTTCTCTGCGTTTGCAGTGCGCGAGCAGAAAGCGCACAAATAACTTGCAAGTTTTCGTCCAGCGTATCCTTGAAAAACTCCTCATCGCCAATCAAAGTCGCCAGCAGTTCCGCATAACGGCGTTGGCGTTGTTCGTTTTCTTTGAGCAGCGCCTCGGCACGATTGCGCTCGGTAATATCGTGGACGATCGAATACAACAACGAACGGCCCTGCACGGGGATCGGCCCGCTGTACACCTCGACGTCGCGGATCGTGCCATCGGCCAGGCGATGGCGGAAGAGGAAGTGGCTGCGCTGCTCGCTGCGCGCGAGGTTCATTTCAGCCTGAACCTCGTTTGGCGATATGATGCTGATGTCGCTCACCCTCATCTGCCGGAGTTCCGCCTCGGTCCACCCATAGTACTTCGCCGCGGCAGGATTAGCGTCCACAATCGCACCGCCATCTGGATCGATGAGCAACATTGCCGCATGGTTGTTCTTGAACAGGCTACGATAGCGCGCTTCGCTCTCGCGCAACGTTTCTTCCGCCCGCTTGCGCTCGGTAATGTTGCGGGTGATCGATAAAATGTGCGGGACGCCCTGAAGCATAATGATCTTGGCCGACATCAATCCGATGTCGATGAGGCCATCTTTACGACGGAAGCGTGTCTCCAGGTTATCGCAATACCCCTTTTCCCGCAAAGCTTCCACCAATTTTTTCCGGTCCGCTGGCTCACACCAAATCTCGATGTCGAGTGAGCTTTTACCAATCACATCCTCACGGGTGTATCCGGTGTGGGTGGTAAATCCCTCGTTAATATCCACAAACACACCGTCCTCAAGCCGGTTGATATTGACTGCATCTGGAGAGGTGTGAAAAGCGACGCGGAAGCGTTCCTCACTCTCCCGCAAGGTGGTATCAACGCGCAGCAAGCTTTGTATTTTGCCATGCATTTGTTTGCGCAAAACCAAAATCGCGCCGGCAAAAAGGAGCAATAACCCACAAATGATCGCGACAATCCAACGCAAATATAAAGGTACATGATACACAACGGGCCTTTCTGTCCAGCGTCCCAACGTTGTGTAATAGACAGAATTCGGTTCCTCGAGCCACACGTCCAGGTAACGATCGATGGTGTCCAAGAGGTCTGCATTACGCCTGTCGGCGATCGCGTAGTGCAATGTGACCGCATTGAACACGGCCGCCGTTTTCACCAAACCATACTCTTGATAGTAAAAATCGCCGAAGAGATTGTTGGCGATCGCCGCATCGACTGCGCCGTCTGCCGCCAGAGCAAACGCCTCCTCCAACGAAGCGGTCAGCACAAGTTCGGCCTTGAGTCCAAACCCCCGCATGGTTTGATTGAAAGCGGCTTGTTGAATGGAATCGCGCAACACGGCGACGCGAAGGCCATCCAAATCGTGGAGGCGCTGAATAGCCATCCGTGGGCGGGTGTAGACCCGCGACCAGCTTTCGACGACCTGCGTGCGGTTAAAGTCATACGGAGCGTCCCGCTCACGCGAATAGGCTATATCGGGCATCAGATCGATCTGCCCGGCCTCAAGCGCCGCCAGACACGCCGGCCATTCGCATGGCACGTAAACCAGCGACCACGCTTCGCGCGTGGCGATCTCCTGCAAAAGTTCGATGAACAATCCCGTAACCCGGCCTTGCTCATCGATGAACACCTTGGGGCGATTTTGATACACGCCGACACGCACAGTCCGTCCAGCACCGGCTGTACTCGCGCTCATCGCGATAAACAGCGCCAACCATACGCCGATCAAGCACATCCAGCCCCGACAGCCCCGCGAGCCGGCCCGCGCACCAGACAAACGCCGCACGGTCTCCCAAGTGCTCATCACTTTCCTCCTTAACAATCAGTCAATCACCGCCTCCGTGGAAAGCGCCCGCTCCAACAGTGGATGCGATATCTTTGCTGCCACCTCTTGCCACACCTCACGCGCACCCGGCGGATCGAAATCGGGTACAAAACCAAAGTCCAGATACATCTTGATCGCCGGGATCCGTCCGGTTTGCGTCCCTAGATAAGCGCGTTCATGCCATTGCGACAGTTGGTACAGCGTGAAGGAAAGCGCCGCCTTGCCCAGACCCAATCCCTGATAGGCCGGGCGAATGGCAATCCAGTGAATCAGCCCGTAATCCTCGCCCTTGAAAGCGCGGTCGAACCACGCGCTCACCACCCCCACCCCAACACCTTTTTCATTGGTGACAATGAAACTCCGCCATTGCGTCGCCCGGAGATAATCGCCGAACTGGTTGTGAAATAAATCATCGGCGATTGGAAAATACGACTCGGCGTCTCGTTGGATGTCGGTCCACAGCGCGCTTTCGTCCAATCGCATCGCACGGATACCAAAACCTTCGGGGAACGGCACTTGCGGGATGTCGCGCAGGTGTGGGCGGACCATAAAGACTTCGTGCCCCGCCATGCCGAGATACGGTAATGTCGATTCTGGCGGCTCTGGAATCCCTTGCTTCTCGCGGAAGAGGCTGCGGATTGTCCAAAACGGTTTGCGACGGCGACGGTCGCGGGTGAGCACGCCGTAAGGACTGACGCTCAAATACCGGCAAAACGCAAACGTCGCGGGTGGCCAGGGATGATCGGCCCAGCACCACACCGTCGCACCGCAGACGTAGGGCGCGTCCATTCCGGCGAATTCGTGCGCCAGTGCATCGGCATGCGCTTCCTCACTGAAGGCGTTGTCCGCCACATGATGAAACGAGATGTAGCCAAACTCCGTCACCAGAATTGGCTTACCGGGATAGTGCGCGTGCAGCATTGCCAACCCCTCGCGCCAGAATTTTGTGGACTGCGCGAAATCGTAGTTGGGATTCGCCATCTCATAGCGCCCGTAGATACTCGGATAGCCGTTGACGCAGATCACGTCGTCCGCAGCGAAATCCGACGCGTCCTGCCAGTGGTCGCGCACGTGAACCGCCAGGCGTGTCGGATCGAGTTCCTGCGCCAGCGAAACCAATTCACGGTTGCCCGCCGCCACCTCCGGGCGCTGTTCTTCCGTCTCATTGCTCACCGACCAGAAGATAAGCGCCGGATGGTTGATGTCGCGGCGAATCGTCGCTGCCAACTGTCGCTTGGCCGCATCGAGTTTGGCAGCACAGGCCGTCTCACCCTCGTTCGACCCATCCCACCAGTAGAGCGGAATTTCGTCCATCGCCAACAGGCCCAACTCGTCGCACAGATCAAGTTCCGCCGGGTGATGCGGATAGTGACACAGGCGGACGAAATTCGCCCCGGCCACCTTCATCGCTTCCAGGTCGCGTCGCGTCGTTTCGAGGTCGGGACACATAGTGCTGCGCGGCGAATCCTCGTGGCGATTGAAGCCGGTGAGGAAGAGTGATTCGTCGTTGAGCCACAGCCGGCCATCGCGCGCTTCAATTTTGCGGAAGCCGACGCGGAACACTTGCACATCGGCGGCGCGGCCTTCCACTTCCAACGTGACCCGCACCGTGTACAAATTCGGCGCATCAGGCGACCAAGGCGACACGCCAAAGATACGCCCCGCCAGCGCAAAAAGCGTCTCGCCGCCAGCAACGACCGGCTGCGACAACGCCGTCAACTGCACAAGCTGCCGCTCCTCGCGGTCTGTCACCACGGCAGATAGCAGCGCGAGCGCATCGGCAGTGCGATCGTTCCTCACCGTCACATCCAAGCTCAACACGCCGCCCTGCGCCACCGGTTCGGCGACGGCGGCGATGTGGTCTATGTAGCACCGGTCTGTAGCCACCAATGAAACTTCCCGGAGAATGCCGCCGAACGTCCGCCAGCCGCGCTGCATGCCCGGAACCTCGCCTGGACGGCGGACGTTGTCCACGCGCACAGCAATCACATTCGGACCATCGAAATCGAGCACGTCCTGAATCGCAAAGGCGAACGACAAAAACGGATCAGGATGCTCGCCGACGTACTGCCCATTCACCCACACCTTTGCATGTGTGTTCACGCCTTCGAAATGCAGCATCACCCGTTTGTCGCGCCAGTTTTCGGGGACGGCGACCACGCGCCGGAACCAACCCACACCTTCATAGGCATCCAGCGCCGGGTGGCAAGTCTCGAAATCGGCGGGCAGACGCACCTCGCGCCAAAACCGGACATTGTAATCGGCGCGGAAGTATCCCGCCGTTTCCCCCTCATCCGCTAGATCGGGCTGGAAACGCCACAAGCCACACAAATCAAGCGTCGCGTCGTCCATCTACCAGCCCGCCTCGCGCACCAGACGTTGCAGCGTCTCGAAGGCCACTGGCGCTTCCGCCGCCATATCCGTCCAACCGGACTCAATCGAGATGCGACCGTCGTATCCGCTCTCCTTAAGCGCACGGAAGAAATCCGTAAAGTCGCACGCCTCCACACCGGGGGCACGGCGGTTCGCTTCGGTGGCGATGTGGACGTGGGACAGCAGCGGGCCGTAGGTGACAATCGCGTCGTAGTCGTTGTCGTCCTTGAGCCAGTGATAGGCATCGACCAGCAAACGCACGTTGGGATGATTCACATCTTCCACGTAGCGCCCGGACTCACCCACGCCGGTCAGCACGTTGCACTCGCGCTGGTTCAGCGGTTCCACGACCACCACAACGCCGTACCGTCCGGCAAGCGGACCAATCAACTGGCCGAACTCGACGAGCTGCTGCCAGGCAATATCGCGCTCGAAATCGTCGGGGATGCGCCGCGCGCCGCCGGAGCCGAAGACAATCGTGTCGATCCCCGCCTGCGCCGCGCGCTCGAAGACAACCTCCGCATAGCCCCCCAGTGCGTTCCGGTTGACGTCCGGCCCGGTCACTTTGAGATCACCGGGCAGAAAACAGTTCGCCGCCACGCACGGCAACGCCGACGCGCGAATCCGCGCCAGTTCCGGAGGAAAGGCCGCTTCGTCTTCCACCGTGGTCTTCAGATGATTCTGCACGTGCAATTCCAGAAATTCAAAGCCCGCCTCGGCCAGCACGGGTGCAACGTTGGGATCAGCACAAACACCGAGTTTCATGGTAAGTCTCCTTATGGGTTGCGAGTTATGGGTTGTGGGTGATGCGTGAAAGATCAATCACGCATCACGCAGCTTTAAAAATCCGTTGACAGAACTGGCCGCAACAGCACGATACGCCGCTTGCCGATTTGGAAGCGGCCGGCGCGGCGGTAGGCGTCGTGCGCGGGCGTCTGGCCTTTGTCCGAAGCCACGGCGACAACGGCACCGGGTGCCAGGACAGGGCGCAGCGCCTCCAACATCCGCCACAATGGATCGGACGTCACTACGGCGACGCCGTCTCCCTGCCACGCCGACAGGCGATTGTACGGCACGTCCGTGATGACGATATCCACCGAATGCGTGTCCAACGTCCCGACAGGCCCCACAGCATCCGTCGCATCGGCCTGGAACACCGAAACCGGAATGGCACGTCGTTCGGTCAAGGCGAGCAACCGCTCGCGCAGGCGTTCGGCGCTTTCCAACGCTTCCACGTGCGAACGTTTGCCGTAATCCGTCCACAACAGCTCAAGTTCCGCTATGCGCCGGTCCAGGCCGGGCAGTGTGAGCAAGTCAAGATTGCGGCGGGCCAGGTTGAGCACGTTCGCGTCGATATCCGAAGCGGCTATCGATGCGATGCATTCGCCGTGCAGATACGCGAGCGTCGCCAGATGATACGCGCCGCCGCAGCACGGATCGTAGAGTGCGATCGGCACAGCCAGACGATCCACCGCGCGCAGAGTCATACAGCGTTGGAAGATTTCGCTGACCAACCGCACCGGGAACGCCGGATGACCGGGCAGGCTGTAGAACACCCGCCCGCCCGCGTAGTCGGCCTCGTTGTAGCGCTCGGTTGCGTAAAGGTAGGGCATTGTTTGCCTCACTGGCTCGAAGCTAAAGCACCGAGCCGAAAGAGCGAAGCCCTATCGGGCTGAAGTCCAGGCTCCAATCCAGTCCCGCAAAGGCTTTGCTCTTTTCGCCCGGCCTCCTTAGGGCCGGGCTACCGAAAGGCCACTCCAATCTCATCCGCCACGCCACGGATATATGCGGCGGACAGGCGATAATCCTCTTCGGCTTGTAGATGTTCGATCATCAGCGGGGTGTCAGGATCAAGTTTGCCCATTTCGCGCAGCAGGGTGCGGTAATCCAGGTAGCCCAAGCCAGGACGAACCTCGTCTAGATGCGTGGTCAGCTTCGTGGCGAGCAGGGTGTCCTTCGCGTGACAACTTTTGATGTGCGGGCCGAGCTTGGTGAACCACTCACGGATGAGTGCGGCGTTCTCGAAATAGCGCTGCGGGCTGTTGATGACGTTGACCATATCCACATGCACGCCGAAATGCGAGCGGTCGATTGCCGCGAGCAGGCGCAGGTAACTATCGGCGCTGTCGGGATACATCCACGGCATCGGCTCCAGTGTGTAGTATGTGCGCCGTGGCTTCACCGCGTCGATGATTGCGCGCACCGTCTCCACGATCAGGTCGAAGGTCTCGTCCGTGAGATTGGACGGATGCGGGCCGTCCCACGGTTCGCCGCACGTCCCGGCGATGTTCACGCAGCAACGCGCGCCGATCTCGTCGGCTAATGCCAACTGCGTCTGGCATTTCTCCAGCGCCGCCGCGCGCGTGGCCTCATCGGCGCTCAACGGATTGCTCCACGCGCCCACCTCGGCGATCACAATATTCGCCGCCTCCGCCGCCGCAACGTAGGCGCGGATCGTCGCCGCGTCTACATCCGCCCCAACCGGGCAATACGCCGCGCCGTACCGCTCGCGCTGCAACGCCGCGATCCAACGATCGGGCGTCATTTCATCTACAAAAACAGGTGCTCCAAGTCGCATTGAGAACCTCCTGAAAATGGCAAATTATCTCAAGCGCCGGGCTGCGTTGCGGCAGGCGGCTTCCAGAAAGGCCATGTCTGCATCCGTGTGCGCCGTAGAGACCGCGCCATGCCCGTGCATGATGTGGACATCCTCCAACAGCAGCGCCAGTTGCAGTACATCGCCGTTGAGCGCCACATCGCACACTGCCGGATTGAAGACATCATCCGGCGCATCGAGGGGATGTCCCTCTTTATACGGGAAGTGCAGCATGAAGATCGAACTGCCGGGCAGCGCATCGTTCCCCCACCCCGTGCAGCGCGCGCGGAATCCCTCCTGCGCAAACGTGTCCTCAAGAATGTGGCGGATCCGGTCCCCCAACATCGCCAGTCGCGGGTAGATATCCGCCTCGTGCTCCATCAAATAGCGCAACATCGTGGTCGCCGCCAACATCGCCGTGGGATGTCCGGAGTACGTCCCGCCGGAGAACTTCACCCGGCCCGCTCCGGCCCGGCCCGCCAGGTTCATGATGTCGGCGCGCCCGGCGACCGCCGCTACGGGCATCCCACCGCCGATGATCTTGCCAAAAGTCGCCAGATCGGGCTGGATGCCGTAGAGTGCGCCCGTGTTACCCGCGCGGAAGCGGAATCCGGCGATGACTTCGTCGAAGATCAAGGTCGCACCGTACTGCGTGGCGAGTTCGCGGGCAGTCTGGAGGTATTCGCGCGTCGCCGGCATGAAGCCGCCCGCGCCCATAAATGGCTCGACGATGAAACAGGCCACACGGTCGCCGCACTGCCGGAAGTGATCACGTAGCATTTCTGGATCGTTGAAGCGCGAGACCACCACCTGTTCAGCCACGGCAGAAGGCAATCCGGCGGTCTCGATGTGCTGGTAGCCTTGTTCGCCGTGGAAGCCGATGCCTTTCAGCGCCCAGGGTTGCGCGCCGTGCCAACCGCCGCCGACTTTGAGCACCACGTCACGCCCGGTGAAAGCACGCGCCAGCAGGATCGCGTACATCGTCGAGAGCGTGCCGCTGGTGGTAAAGCGCACGCGTTCCGCACCCGTGCACGCGCAGAGCAGTTCGGCGGCCTCGACCTGGTATCGTTCGGTGAAGCCGGTTTGCAGACCCGCTCCCTCCGCCAACGCTTGCGACACTGCCGCTGTAACAACGTCCGGGTTGTGGCCCAGGATGTTGGCGAGGTGGCCTTGCCAGAAATCCAAAAGTGCGTGACCATCCTCGTCCGTCACCCATCCGCCGCGGGCAGCGGCGATACGCGGCGGGAAAGGTTGCATCAGCCGAAGCGCATGGCTTCCACCGTCCACCAGCACGCGCTGCGCCCGCTCATTCAAAGCAGCCGATTTAGGGGCGCGCGCGGCGTATTCGGCCCGCAGTGCACCTAACAGTTGCGAGTAATCACGTGTTTTCATATCAGCGCCAACTCGATCACCGGCACGACCACGTCCGGCTGCTTGACCGGGAGCTCCAATACGAGAACGTCATCACCGATCTGCAATTGACTTGCCGACCACTCCGTGGGCTTCAACGCAACCTCGCTGCCATCGTGGAGGAAACGGGCGTAGCTCACTTTGCCCGCCAGTTCCGGGACAATCAGGTGCTTGAAAGGCCAGGCGAACACGTGAATGTAGAGCTTGTCGCCGTTCTGCGTCAAACGGCAATCCAGTGGTGCGGGATAATCACTCTGCGTGCAGCCGTAGATTGCCTCGCCGTGCAGAGCCATCCAGTCACGATAGATCGCCAACGCATCCAGCGCGCGCGGGTCGAACGTCCCCAATGAGGTGGGTCCGACGTTCATCAGCAGGTTGCCGCCGCAGGCCACGGTGTTGACCAACATGCGGATGAGTTGGCCTTCGTTTTTCCAGCTCGCCTCATCTCTATGATATCCCCAACTCCCACTGAACGTCTGACATGCCTCCCATACCACCGGTTCACCATCCACCTTGACCCATTCCAGCGGCTGCACCTGCTCCGGCGTGTAGATGTCCGCCGCAACGGGTAAATCCAGCCGGTTGTTGAGGATAATGTGAGGCTTCAGCTCGCGGATTAGCGCGTACAGTTTCTCGCTCTCCCAGTCGTCGCGCCCCTTGCCCGGCAGACCGTTGTAATCGCGCCCCGGATAAGAGAAGTCGCACCACAGGATGTCGGGATCGAACTGCGTGATCAGTTCGCGCACCTGGTTACGCATATATTCGGCGTAGCGCTTCATATCGCGCCCCTCGTTGAGTTTGGCGACATCCGGGTGATCGCGCAGCGGGTGGAAAACGTCGATGAGAAAGTCCGGGTGATGCCAGTCGAGGAGCGAGTAGTAGAAGCCGATGCGCAGCCCCTCAGCGCGGAACGCTTCCACAAAAGGTACGATCAGGTCTTTGCCGTAGGGTGTGTTCGTGGCTTTGTAATCCGTGTAGGCTGAATCCCACAGGCAGAAGCCCTCGTGATGTTTGGAGGTGAGGACAACGTACTTCATCCCCGCCTCGCGCGCGGCTTTAGCCCATTTCGTGGGGTCGTACATCGTCGGATTGAAGCGCTCGAAGTAGCGGCAGTAATCCTCCGGGGGAATTTGCTCCTGCGACTGGACCCACTCGTGGCGCGAAGGGAGCGCATACAGCCCCCAGTGGATGAACATGCCGAAACGGTCGTGGATGAACCACGTGGTGTCACCTTGGGTCGGTTTTGGTTTTGGCATAGGTCTTCTCCTTATCCCTGTAGATTTTGAGCGTGCTGGAGCACATGTAGCTCTCAACAACCGAACGTCCGCTTATGAACAGTGGAATTATACTCTCGCCCCTGTCGAACGCAATAAGGGAAGTAATAGCGCCAATCACACCCTCCAACGGATTCAACGGAATGTAACGGATATGAGTACGCGGCTCAGTTCCGAGGTCGCCATCCTGAGTGTAGAGTACCTTTTCCTCCATACCTGGGGCTGGGAGACGTGGGATGGGCGCGCCTGCTGGCTCACCGAGGACGAGATTGCCCACGGGCGGCAGTATGCGACCGGGGAAGAACTCTATGATGCCGGTATTAGCTATTCGTTGCGGGCAGTCCACGACGGTCTGCGCGAGGCGTTGGCACAGGGGTTACTGGTTTGGCGGGAAAATGCGCGTCGGAACGCGGGTCAGAACGCGCGGCAGAACGCGTGTCAGAACGTGCGGCAATATGCGCTGTATCTGCAAGGGATGGTGATCGGCGACGCGGGCGAGTTCTGTGGCTGGGACACGTCAACACCCACGCCTGACAGCGGGACAGAGCCGTTGTCATCCCCCCAGCCTGACCCGGTCGCCTTGCCGCCACAAGTCCCAGTGCTCACGCAGCACATCACAGCGCTGCTTGAGGCGCTGTCCGCCGCCGGAATCGCACTGCCGCCGGTGTTCGGCGCGGAAGAAGGACGACACAAAGACGGGTGATGATGCTGAAGTTGCACTTCCTGAGGATATTCAGCGTGCGTTAGCGCAGATCGGCTTTCACCGCACGCGCAAAGGCGTGCGTGAAGTCCAGGCCTTGTATGCCGCAGACCCGGCTTATGTCCGGCAATGGCTGATGCACCTGGCCCACACGCGGGCCGGCGATCCACGTGCGGCGGGATTCTTCCGGCAGGTAGTGCTACGCGAGCGTGCACCGTTCGCCGGGACGGGCGGGGAGGCAGGGCGTGCCGACTGCCCTGAATGTCACGGGGCCGGCGTGGTGCTGGATGATCGTAGGGAGCGCGCAGTGCGCTGTCCGGTGTGTCAACCGGGGAGCAGGTGTAGCGCCAGGTAGTGAAAAGCCCGCATCGTTATTTTGACAAGTTCCAGAAATATCATACTATTAAGACAAACGCGTGACTAAAATCGGGTGGAAGATGTTTTTTCAAGCCAAAATCGGGTCAGAGAGGCTTTAATCCCCGCAAGGGGTCGGAAACACGTCTCCCACGGCAACCAGGACAGATCCCATTTCGTGTCAGAGAGGCTTTAATCCCCGTGAGGGGTCGGAAACACGTTCCCCGCGAGGGGGCTCTGGCAGAAAGCCATTGGTCAGAGAGGCTTTAATCCCCGTAAGGGGTCGGAAACTTACCGGAACAGGCTGTTGAACTTCACTAACAAGTTCAAGTCAGAGAGGCTTTAATCCCCGTGAGGGGTCGGAAACCAGATAAACGGCTGCGTGATTTCCGGCGGCATATGCGTGGGTCAGAGAGGCTTTAATCCCCGTAAGGGATTGGAAACTCTAGCCACCCACTGCCGAGCGTATGCGCCTCTGTGCCGTCAGAGAGGCTTTAATCCCCGTAAGGGGTCGGAAACTCACACACCAGGTACTCGGTGGCTGTAGTAGCTCCCCATGTCAGAGAGGCTTTAATCCCCGTAAGGGGTCGGAAACCCGTAGTATGACGCCAGGGTCACGGTGGCAGTTTGCGTCAGAGAGGCTTTAATCCCCGTAAGGGGTCGGTGTCAAATGCCGCCCGTGATGGGCTACTTATAGTCGGGTGATGTGGGCCACTCGTGTGCGGGTTGAGGCAACAAAAACGGCCCCTCACTCTTGAGGGGCCGTTTTCGTTGACCGCTATCCTTCTAGGCGTATTGTTTCGGCGCTTTACCGCGGCGTTCCAGGACGCGCGGCGCCTGCGACATTGCAGAATCGGTATCCACGGTTTCGAGCGTGACCTCGAATTCCCATTGATCCGTTAAATCGAACAGAAAGGTCAGCGTTTGCCCTACCATCAAAGGGACCTCGCCGACGCGCACATCACAGGTCCCCGGGCCTTCGGCCAAAAGCGTATGATTTTGACAGGTTCCTGAAACACTATACTATGATCCCACAACACGATAAGGAGAACTCATTAAGGAGATCAACGATGAAACGCACCGAAACGATAGGACAGCTTCTTGCACGTCTGGGGCTGCTGGTGGCCCTGTTGAGTGGGTTCGCGACCGGTTGGGTACGCCCCGCGCCGGTGCTGGCGGACGATTGCAACATTCAATGGGACCCGGTGCGTCACGACACCTTCGACGCCGCCTACCGTTCACCCGGCGGGCCGGTGGCGCCAGGGACGACGGTCAAGCTGCGCCTGCGGGTAGGACAGAGCGACATCACCGGCGCGCGCGTGCGGGTGTGGGATGATCGCACCAACACGGAGACCTATTACGATATGGCCTTGGACGGCAGCTTCCACACCGATCCCACGTACGATTGGTGGTTTGCGGATATTCCGGTTGGAACGCAGACCACCGTGCTCTATTACTTCTTCGAAATCAACGATGGCGGCGCTTGTTCTGCCGATCAGGATTTCTACACAGACGACGACCCCACATTCTACGGCGGCGGGTATGGCGCGATGAGCGACGGCTACAATGACAGCAAAAGCTTCCAAATCACTGTGTACGATCCCGCCTTTGCCGTGCCGGAGTGGATGCAAGGCGGCGTGGTCTACCAGGTTTTCCCCGATCGCTTCCGCGATGGCGATGCGACCAACAATCCTCCCGCCGGGCGCTTTTCGTACGACACCAGCGGGACGATTGTGCGTTCCAACGATGCCGAAGGCCACTGGAACAGCGTTGTTTGCGATCCACGCAGCACCTATTCGCCAGTGTGCGCCGATAAGTACGGTGACAATTTCTACGGCGGCGACCTGGCGGGTGTCACCGAGAAAATCAACGCCGGCTACTTCGACGCCCTCGGCGTGAGCGTGCTCTATCTGAACCCGATCTTCTTCTCGCCCTCCAATCACAAGTACGATACGGCGGATTATCTGCTGATCGATCCTGATTTCGGCACATTCGCCGATTTCCAGGCGCTGACGGCAGCGGCCCACGCACACGGGATGAAGGTGATCCTCGACGGCGTCTTCAACCATACCTCGTCGGATAGCCGGTACTTTGACCGCTACAAGCGCTTCGACGCCAACGGTGTGCTCACCAGTACCGTCGAAGGCGCGGACGACAACACCGGCGCGTGCGAAAGCCCGAATTCCACTTACCGCAATTGGTTCTACATCCCCGATGCGCTCGGTACGCCCGCTACCGGAGCCACAGACCGCTGCGACGCCAGCGACGCTGATGATCCGGGCGGCGCGTGGGATCAGACCTACACGGCCTGGTGGGGATATGGCTCATTGCCCAAGCTCAATGCCAACAGTGCCGAGGTGCGCGATCTCATCTGGGATGACGAACTGAACTCCGTCGGCCCCTACTGGACCTACCACGGCGCGGACGGTTGGCGCTTCGACGTGGGCGACGACGTAGACCCCGGGCTGACGGCCGATTTGACCAACAACTACTGGGAAGGCTTCCGCGCTGCCGTGCGCGACGCGGACGTGACCGGCAAGGACGACGCCTTGATGCTGGGCGAGTTGTGGGGCGATGCCTCCGGGTTCTTGCTGGGCAATGAGTGGGACAGCGTGATGAATTATCGCTTCCGCTCGACGGTGCTCGGCTGGCTGTTCACCGGCTGCTCCGGCGACGGTTGCACCGATGGCACCCTGTTTGAAGATAATGACAGCAACAGCGGCAGTTCCAGCGGCGCGATCAGCTACCTCAGCCCGTCGCTGTTCAACGCCCGCCTGCGTTCCATCGAAGAGGACTACCCGCCGATGGCGTTCCACGCAATGATGAACCTGGCCGGATCGCACGACACGAACCGTGTGCGCTTCCTGCTCAAGAAGATCAACAATGACAATGACACCGCGGCCCTCCAGCGGATGAAGGAATGGTGGCTGTTCTCCTTCACCTACGCCGGATCACCGACGTTCTACTACGGCGACGAGATCGCGTTGAGCCACGATGGCGTATGGTACAACAACAAGTAGGAGGATGATCCCTACAACCGCACCCCCTACCCCTGGCCCGACGCGACCGGCAGCGCCTACACCCCCGTCACCGACACGCTGGCCTTTGCGCGCAAGATGGCCAGCATCCGCTGGAGCTACCCCGCGTTGCAATCCGGCGATGTGCAGCACGGCCTCGTGATCGATGATGTCGACCAGCTCTACGGCTTCGCCCGCACCACCAGCAGCCAGACCGCGTTCATCGTCCTCAACCGGGATGGCGACCAGCATACCGTCAACCTCACCGGTTTGAACACCGCGCCCTACAACCTCACAAATGGCACAGTGCTGGTCGATGTGATTGAGGGCAATGTGTACACAGTCGCCGACGGCGGTGCGAGTGTGCCTGTCAATGCGACCTGGGGCGTCGTGCTGTTGGAGCAGAACAAAATCGACATTCCGGCCATGCCGGTGGTCACCTACGCAGAGAGCACCGGGCCAGACCTGCTGAGTTGGCCGGCGGTGATCACCGACACTACCGGCGCGCGCGAGTTGGCGCTCGCTTACACCATTCACAGCGGCAGCGCTCCCGACTTTACGCCAGACCCCAGCAACCAGATCGGCGCGGTGACACTGCCTGATTTCGGCGCTCCCAACGGCGTGTTGACCTTCACCACGACCAACCCCGCCAGCGGGACGTATTATCAGGTCTGCGCCTACAACGCTGCCGGACGATCTTCGTGCGGTGTCTCCGCTCCCACCGCCGTCACGTTCACCGGCGCGCATCCAGACCCAACGCTCTGGCAATTCGGCGCGCTGCTGGCGCTGGGCGGAATCCTGGGGATCGCCATCCTTGTGCGGCGGAAAGCATTGTGGTGAATTCCTAACCCACACCACCTTCGTCAATCTGGCGATGACGCGAGCAACCTGCCGCCGTGACCATCCAAATCACGGCGGGGAGTTTAAAAACTAACCATAAAAGAAGCATCACTTTGTCTGATAACGAGCATCCGCGTGCATACATCGCCGGTTGGCGGGATTTCGACGTAGCGGTTGGCGGAGGTGGGCGATGTGGGAGATACTGCGTTTTTTCAAAGGCGGCGAAAATGGATTCGGTCACATCAATGATCTGCGTGTAGAGCGTGACATCGCGTAGATGCTGCAAGATAGCGAAACGACCCTCCGCTGTGAGCCACTGCTCCATCAACGCTTCCACCGAGTCACCCAGGGATGGTGCGACGGTTGCCAACAGTTCCGCTGCCCGCGCAAACATCGCCCCTTGCGCCTGTACCCCAGCCGATCCAGGGAATGGCTCGTTCATAATGTCGTAGCCGATGACGGCAGGTTCTTCCGCATAGCGCTGTGCTAGGTGCGCCCACATCCGCGCGTAGTGGTCTTGCAGACCGATGCCATCGGGCGCGAGCGCGTTCGACCAGAAGTTGTCGAGCGCCACCTGTACCGCCGGACTGGTGAAGTAGGCATCGCTCCACACGCCGCCCAGATCCACGTGCGGCGCGCCGTCCGTCAACGTCGCCCATTCCGGCGCGCCGTCGGAATACAGGACACTGTACAAATCCTGGTGCATATCCAGGAAGACGAGTAGCCCAGCTTCCCGCGCCCACGCGATGTGCTGATCGAGCCGCGCGAGATAAGCTTCATCGTAGACGCCCGGCTCCGGCTCCAACCCATCCCAAATCACGCCAAAGCGGACGACGTTGAAGCCCCACTCCCGCAGCGCCGCAAACAACTCCGGCCCGGTATCGAACAAATATCCCTCGGCAGGGCTTTTATTCACCAGATTGATGCCATGCAGGATGACGTGCCGCTCTTGAGCATCCATAAAGCGCCCATCTCTAATCCTGATTTTCTGTACCCGACTCACCTCAATGCCCTCACTGTTGGCGACGGTTATGCTCTCACCACACATACGGTAGCAGCCGGTAACGCACCGTCTGGGCATATTCTGCATAACCTGGCAGTTCTTGCCTCAACATCCTGTCCTCCAGGTAAGTGCGGACAACCATACCCGCTATACAAAAGACGGAACCCAGTAACGCAATGCCTGACCCCACGATGAGGGGAAAACTGACGAAGCCTAACACGCTGCCCAAATAACCAGGATGGCGCACGTAGCGATAGGGGCCGCTGGTCATCACCGCGTGGTTGCGGTCTGTTTGGATCCTGACTTCTCTTTCAAAGTGCGGATTGTGCAGCATGGCCCATTGATTCAAGGCACTGGCCACGACATAGGCCAGAATTCCCACTACGATCCATGGCGCGGGGAGTATGCTCAGATGCAGCCGCCCCACGTCAAAGGCGGCCAGAGCGTACATCAGATACGAAGCGCCCAACACAGCGAGGATGACAACGCGATCCCACTTTTTTGCATCGGTGTGTTCCGTCCTGCGCACGTTGGCGAGTTCTATGTATTCGGGATGCTTGGGGACGATGATCAGCAAACTGATGATTTGGTACGCCAGTACAGTCGCTACGTAGACCCAAAAGCTCCACACACTGATGGTCCCGGCAAGTATGAAGAACAATGCGCCTAACGCGGCCAACGCCGAGATGTTTTGTACGATTCTACTCCCGATGAATTTGAACATTGATGGCCTCAGGTTTTCGTCTTGCTGCTACTTCAAGGTCGATAGACGTGTTCGGTATAGCTCACGCTCTGAATCCAATCTTCAAATTGCGCTAAAGGCTCACACGCTTCAGGGGGCGTACAGAGATACAATTCCGAGATACCTTCCTTATATGTGCTTGCCAGATAATGCGTCGCACCCGCCCAGCCATGGACATGATCCATGCTGAGGGAAATGGGCGCGCGTAAAGCAAGTGTATCAACAATGTGGGGATGGTTATTATGATCTGTGAGCAATAGCCAGCGACCATCGGGGGACCACGACGAGGCCCTCATCCCTCGCGAGCCAGGTATGGCCCTATCTCTACTTCCATTACGATTTGCCAGGTGGACACGTGCAAAACTATAGGCCAAGCGTTCAGCGCCCGGTTGCCATACAACAGAATTCACACCGGACAGACGGCGAATGAATTGCACCGGATCACCTTCGACGGGAATCCACCACAATTCCAGGCTGTAGCCCGCCCCTTCAAGGCGTTGATAGGCTACCGCAAAGCCACTGCTATCGTCAGCCCATTCCAGGAAGGACATAGATAGCGGCGTGACGAAGAACGGACTACTCTTGCTCTCTACGTGCCACAAAGCGACCGAGCCGTGACTGTAGCCGATTTCCGGTGTAGTTGTCGCAATCCATTGGCCATCAGGAGAAAAGAGGGGTTCACCCGCATTTCGCTCGGCGATTTGCGTGACCGTTCCGCTGGCCACATCAACGAATCGCAGATCGCCGCCATAAATCGTCTTACCATAGCCACCACACGTAAAAGCAACCTGGGTTGAGTCCGGCGACCATGCCAGGCCGTACATAAAATAAGCATTCCCCTCAACAGGCCTGAGTAAAGGCATTTCGGTGTGATCGTGTGTATCAATAAGCCAATACACTGGCCAGGGTGGATATCTTTCAGGGTGATGACCCACCAACACCCAATGGCCGTCCGGGGATATACGAGGGGAAAACCCTTGGGTCAACAGTTGCGCTGCCTCGTCTTCACGCAGTAACCAGACGGTTTCATCTTGCAGACCGACAACGAGAGAGCCGAACTCGGGTGCAGCATCGGCTGTATCCGTAGCGGAGAGCGAGGGCGTAGTCTGGTTTGCCGTCTGGCAACCACCAATAGAAACACTCAGCGCGATGAGTAAGCATAGCACAAGAATGAAGCGGTAGGGGACATTTACCAAATGTAAGACAGCGCTTCTATCCATCGTTCACCAACTCACGCAGTACATTACCCATCAGTAGTCGTCGTCAAGTCTTTGAAATACCGGGCAATCGGCAGCAGGGTGTACCCGGCTTTCTCATACGACCGGCGCGCCGGCGCGTGGCCTGGATCGCCGCCGGTTTCCACGATGGCCAGCTTCATGCCGCTTTCCCGTATCTGTTGCAACGCGGCGTTGTTCAGCGCCGTACCGACGCCGTGATTCTGATAGTCGGGATGCACCGCGAGCAGGTCAACCTCGCCGGTCTTCTCTTCACGCTTCAACGTATACACGAGAAACCCGGCCACAACGCCATCCACCTCTGCAACCAGGGTGGTGTACTTCTCCCGATCCTTGCACGCCGACGCGACGCCCTTCGCCTGACCGTCGCGCCAATCCGGCCAGAGCAACACGAAGATGTTGTGTCCCAAGACGTGTTCGAGCGAATGAAAGACCGGCTCCCACGCCAGCAACGAGAGTTCTACGATAGCGTCGAGATCGTCATCACAGAAAAGTCGAGTATTGAGATTCACAATAGTCCTCCTGACTGCAAGAATCAAACAAAAGCGCCGTTCTCTGACCGAATCTCTTCAATATCTCCCACTGAAAGATACTTGGGAATTCGATCCAGCTCTTTCAAAACTCGTCGCTCACCTTCCCTGGTCTGCCACCAGTTCGAGCCTCTTATCTCCTCTAGTTCGCAAGACGCTGCAAAGTAGCGAATCCCTGGTGGAAAATGCCGTCTGAGCGTCATCATGGCTCTCCGACAATGATACCATTTCGTCACCACTATGACCGATTTAACCCTATCCAGTGTTACCCGCTCTGTAATCTTGGGGATAGCAAAAACCACATTCTCGAATGTATTCGTGGACTCGCTTTCTACGATTACCCGTTCACGCTCTACGCCCTGTCCTAAAACAATCTTCAAGTGCGTAAGGGCTTCACCCATACCGTTGATTGGGTTCTTCCCTCCAGTTAGTACAAGGAAACGTCCCATACCGCGCTTTATGAGGTCCGCTGCCACCTGCGCCGGTTCAGGATGACGAGTTCCAAAGACAAATACCAGGTCTGACTGTTCTGATAGAACAGTTTGCACATCAAGATAGCAAGTAATTCGTTTCGCTTCTGCTTCAGTTACCATATTTTTCCGATAGTATCTCGTGATAAGATGTGTAAACGCCACCTAACTACCGACTCAACCGCATCCGCGCCACAAGCACCGGCGGAATCTCGCTCAGATTCCCACCCCACGATAGCCCCTCACGGCCCGAGTCGTGCTCCGGTGGGAAACCCGGCTCGACCAACGCATCCAGCACGAAGCCCACCTCGAACGCCGCGCCGAAGAGGGTTTGCAACGGACGATGGAAGTACAATTGCGGCTGCGGTTGGTTGCGGATCGCCGCGCCGCGCTCAACCGACGCGCTGAGATAGCCCGTCACCTTCACGCCATGCGTGGTGACGATGATGCCCTCGTGATCCTCCTGTTCGGCGAAGTGAACGGTGTGCGCGTTATTGAAGCACGGATGCATCACCGAAAAGATAAAGCGCCCGCCGGGTTTGAGCAATCGCGCCACAGCCCGCATCAGTGGATCGATCTCCGCCATATCGAACAGCGCCATCTGGCAGATCGCCGCGTCGAAGCTGCCCGCACCCAGCGCGAGCAAGGCCGCTTCGTCGGTGGCGTCCAGCACGTGATACGCAATCGTTCCGGGGCACCCGGCGGCGACAGCGCGCGCCCGCGCCAGGGCGATCAATTCCGCCGAGAAATCGAAGGCAACGACCTCCGCGCCAAGCGCCGCGAGTTTGCGTGCATAAAGCCCGTTACCGCACCCGGCGTCCAGCACCCGCTCGCCGGACCGAAGCTCGAGCAAACGCTGCGTCGCCGGCCAGATCAACACATCGACGAAGTCGTTGCCCTCGCCGATGCGCGCATCCCAAAATGCCGCATTGGCCTCCCACGCCGCGCGCGTTTCCTCATTCGCCGCCCGCCAATCCTCGCTCATACTTCACCCCCGGTCGAAATCAGCAGAAGGAATTGTACACGGATTTCACGGACTCCACGGATTCTTTCGTGGTCAGGATCAACCGCCGACTGTCAGGATCGCCACCTGTCCCGCGTAACCCTCGGCCAAGCGCGCGCCGTCGTCCGCCGAACCGATGCCCGCGCCGTAGTGCATCGGCACGACGATCTGCGCGCCGATCGCATTTGCCGCGCCAACGGCCTCTTCCGCCGTCATCACGTAGGTGCCGCTCACCGGCAGCAACGCGATGTCGCAGCGGAAGTCCGCCATCTCCGGGATGTGGTCGGTGTCTCCGGCGAAGTAGACGCGCACGCCGTCCACGGTGACGATGTAGCCGACGTGCTGTTCATCCTTCGGGTGGAACGGCTTGCCCGGCGCGCGGAATTTGTTGATGTTGTACGCGGGCACGGCTTCGACCTCAACGCCCGCGACAAAGAGCTTGTCGCCAGGACGCATCACCTTCGCGCCGGGCAGCTCCTTCGCCGCCAGATGACTGGCAACGACCACTGTCTGCGGTCCGCTGACCTGCTTGACATCGTCAGGCGAACAGTGATCGTGGTGGTGATGGCTGACCAGCACCAGGTCGGCGACGGGCGGCTTGCCTTTCACCTTCCACGGATCGAAGTAGATGACCGGTGGCCCGTCCAGCCGGAAGCTGTCATGACCGAGCCAATGTATTTTCTCGATCAACTCCTGTGCGTTCATTTTTCACCTCCCAAAACATAGTTGCAAGTTTCAAGTTGAAAGTTGCCAGTTTAGAATCCATTAAAATCCGTTCAATCCGTTGAGAAAATCAATGCTGCACAGCTTGCCACATCGTCCAATTGCCGTTGATCTCGCGGACGACACCATCGCCCTCGAAAACCAGCAGGCGCGTCGCGACTTTGTCGATGAAGAAGCGGTCGTGGCTGACGACGACCACCGCGCCGGGGAAATGCAGCAGGGCGCGCTCCATCACCTGTGCGCTCGTGATGTCCAGGTGGTTCGTCGGCTCGTCGAGAATGATGACCGACGCGCCGGAGAGCAGGCTTTTCGCCAGGGCGACGCGCGCCCGTTGCCCGCCGGAGAGCGTACCGATGCGTTGTGTCAGGTCCATCTCCGAGAACTGCATCAGCGACAGGAAACGGTTCACCTGCTTGCGCGGCGCGACATACGCCAGCCCGGTCACGTTGACGGCGTGCGTCACCGTGTCGTTGAGGTCCAATTCGTCGAAGACCTGGTTGTAGTAGACGAAAGCCGCGCCTTTGCTCCACACCACTCGCCCGGCGTCGAGGGCGACGTCTTCCGTGAGCGCGCGCAGTAGCGTCGTCTTGCCACAGCCGTTCGGCCCCACCACGGCGATGCGGTCTTCCCGGTGGATGTCGAAAGTGAGATCGTTGAAGAGGAGCTGGTCGCCGTAAGCTTTGCCGGCGGATTCCACCCGGCAGAGATCGTTGGAGACGTACAACCGGTCGTAGATGTTGGTGATGATCGTATCGACCGCACGCGGCTGCGCCTGCTTTTTGATGTTCGCCAGCCGCCGTTTGAGCGCCCGGCTCGGATTGCGAGCCGCTTCCTCGCGGTCGGAGATCGCCTCGGCTTCAAGCGCCAGCAATTCCTCCTCATACTCGAACTGCCGCGTGAGCGTCTTGAGATGCAGAGGTTTCTCGCGGACGTACTGCGTGTAGTCGCCCTGGTATTCCTGGAAATGGTAGTTTTCGATCTCGACGATGCGGTTGACCACGCGGTCGAGGAACTGCCGGTCGTGCGAGACGACGATGAGCGCGCCGCGAAAACTGCGGAACCACTCTTCGAGCCACGCCAGCCCCTCCACGTCCAGGAAGTTCGTCGGCTCATCCATCAGCAAGATGTCGGGTGCTTCGAGGAGGATTTTCGCCAGCGCCGCGCGATTGCGCCACCCGCCGGAAAGCTGCGCGATGGGCCGATCACGATGTGCAGAGCTGAAGCCCAGCTTTGTCAGCACCGTGTCGATTTTATACCCGTAGTCGTACCCGCCGAGCCGGTCCATCTCCTCCAGCAGATTGGCTTGGCGCAGCAGCAGGCGATCCATCTCAACGTCATGGGGATTCTCCGCAAACGCGAGTTCCACCTCAAACAACGTTTCTTCCAGTGCGTGGATGTGAGCAAAGAGACCGTCAAGGATTTCGACGATGGTCTTCTCCTCGTTCAACTCGGAGAACTGCGAGAAATAGCCGATCTTGATCCCGTCGTCAACCTCAACCGTCCCTTCCGTTGGCATCTCCTGACCCAGGATCAATTTCAGCAGCGTCGTCTTTCCGGAGCCGTTCTTGCCGATAAGGCCCACGCGTTCCCCTTCACTCAGACGGAAGAAGACCTCGCGCAACACCGGCGCGCCGTCGTAATTTTTTGACACACTGTTGAGTCTGATAACGCTCATATCCCTCTTTCGGAGACTCGCGCTTCCAAAAGTGCCTTGATCTCCTCTAACCTCCGTCCAGCAGCGCGGAAAAACAACACCTTGATCAACGGTGAAAAGACACGCAGTATCCTTTTCGGATTCAAGCTCATTTTCTGGACAACGCGCGTGCCACGCTCCACCGGCTCAAACGCGTATGCGAGGTGGCCCTCCATCACGTTACTGTGCCAGTCCGAGGCCAGATAACGCTCCGGTTCGTAATCGGTCACCTCTGATAAAATCGTCATCGTGACGCCGGGCATCATCCTGACGACCTCACGGTAACGCGTCCCGACCCCGACCGGACCATCCGTGATCTTGTCAAGGATGGGAACCGGCGATCCCTCAGGATCGTTGTACTGGTCGATGTCCCTGAACAACGCGAACACGTCGGCAAGCGGGCAATCGATCACGGCGACGAATTCAAAATCCATCTTCACACCTCGGAAAGCGCGAGTTGACAACTCGCGCTACCAGTCAGCGGCGATTGATCAGACGCAGGACAACATTCAGGATGATGGTCAACAAAATGCTGAGCAAAATCGAGCTGACGATAGGCACGAAGCACGATAAACTGCCATCCGTGCTGCGATAGCGGATGTCGCCGGGCAGCTTGCCCAACCATTGCATAAACGGCAGCTTCCCCAGGAGGAACAGCAGCACACCCAGAGCGACGATGCCTAGACCAATCACGATCAGCCAACGACCTAACGAATCAAGCGAGAACATGGCCATCCCATTTCTTATAAACAGAAAACAAAATTCGTGCAGATTCGTGGTTCAATTCATCGCCTGCGCCGAAACTTCTGGATTGAGCGAATACTCCGGTTCAAAGCCAATAAGCGAACGGGCTTTTTCAATGCTGATCAGCGATGCGCTGCCTTCGACAGGCCGCGTCCAGGTTTGCACGTCAGGGTACATCAGCGAGGCCAATCCTTGGGTGGGCAATCCCGTGGAATTGTGACTGCCCACAATCCACAACGGATGGCTGCCCGTGTACTCGGCCAGCACGGCCTTCTCGATGGCCTGCGCCGCGTCCCGCCCGTCAAGCATCGCCCAGAAGTCGTTGCGCATATGCATCAAGATCGCACCGGGTGTCTCGTATGTTGCCTCCATCACCGCATCATCGCCGATCTCCCCGCGACTGTGGCATTCACGCAACTCCCGAAGTTTGGCAAACATCTGGCGGACTTGTAAGAGACGCTCGGCTTCCGGTAAGGCCATTAGGCCGTCATACGCGGCCACGAAATGGGTGTAGAATTCTTCAGTTTGTTCATGCTCGAACCATGTGTGCGAGTAGACCCAGGGAAAGCGCAAACACGCACCAGAAATGCCCTCGCGCCGCCAGAAATAGGCCGCAATCTCTTCCAGGATTTGCTTGGAGAACGAGTACACATCCGACGTGGAACCGGGATGCGCTTCGTCCAGCGGGAAGTAATGGATAGGAATTTCGCGGATGCCGTAGCCGTTGCCTAACGCGTTGATCGAACTCGCGCTGACCACACGCCTGATGCCGTTTTCCGCCGCGGCCTGATACACGTTGAACGATCCCGCACAGTTGATGGAGAAAATCTCGGCGTCCTTGCCCGGAATGGGATCGGGAATGGCCGCCAGATGGACCACTGCTTCGACCCCCTCGAAGTGCGGACGCAGCGTCGCGTAGTCGGTGATCTCGACCTGTCGATACTCCGCGCCATCGACTTCTGCGGCTGCTTCCGCTGGAATCTCGCTCTCAACGACGCGATCGAGGATGCGCACTTCGTGCCCGTGCGCCAACAACCGTGCCACCGCCGGTCGCCCAACGTGGCCGATGCCACCAGTGACGAGTATTTTCATAGTATCCTCACACATACCGGCATAGGAACGTTCGTCACTCGCCCGGTCGGCGCAAGTTGCCCGGTTTCCGCATCGATGCGGAAAGTGACAATGCTGTCGCTGTCCTGGTGCGCGGCGAAGAGGTACGTCCCCGTGGGATCGATGGCGAAGTTGCGCGGCGTTTTGCCCAGTGAAGGCATATGCTCCGTGTAGACAAGAAGCCCGGTCTGCGCATCGATGGCGTAGATGACGATGCTGTCGTGGCCACGATTGGAGCCGTAGAGGAACTTACCCGACGGCGCGACATGGATGTCCGCGCAAGTGCTCTGTCCAGTAAAGTCGACCGGCAGAGCGGGGACAGTTTGCCGCGCGTCAAGCGTCCCCCGCGCGGCGTCGTAGGTGAAGGTGATGATCGCGTTGCCCATTTCGGTGATCAGATAGGCGTAGCGCCCATTGGGATGAAACGCCATATGACGCGGTCCGGTTCCGGCCTCCACCTCGACTGACGGCGGGGTATGCGGCGGCAACGTCCCGCCTTCCAGATCAAGCCGGTAGACCATCACCTTGTCGATGCCCAAATCCGCCACGAACGCGAACCGGTTCGTGGGGTCCAGAGTGAGCGAATGGGCGTGCGGGCCTTCCTGCCGGCGCGGATTGACGCCGGAACCGGTGTGCTGCACGACGCTAGACGCCGGGGCTAACCCACCGCCCGCGCGCACCGGGAAAGCGGCGGCGTTGCCGCCCATGTAGTTCGCCACGTAGACAAAACGCCCGGTCTGATCCACACTCACGTGGCACGGTGCGCCGCCATGTGTGCGTTGGCTGTTGATAAACGTGAGCGCCCCAGTCTGCGAATCGACCGCAAACGCGCTCACGCCCCCACCCGGCTGCCCGTCGAATTCCATCGTCTCGTTGACAGCGTAGAGGTGTTGATACTGCGGGTCGAGCGCCAGAAATGACGGGTTTTGTACGCCTCCGGCAACACCCACAGGCGTCAACTCGCCGGTTGCCATAGCCAGCCGGTAGATGTAAATGCCTTCACTCGTGCCCTTGTGGGTATACGTACCGACGTAAACCAATCTATCCTCGTTGTAATCGTACATAGACTCACTCCTTGCGCGAAATCGTCAGGTAGTCGTTAGTGGATAGTCTATATCAGCGCCGGGTAAAGACAAGTACACAAAAATGCCAAATTTGCCAATTCGCTATCGAACACTATACTTCAATGACGTTTAATAATCATCTGAGTATCTAGCCAGCCAACGACGACGGAAAACCTATGCCAGAGTATCCTGATATTGTGGTCTACATCGAGTCGCTACAGCGTTTTGTCCAGGGGTAGATATTGACGCGCGTGCGGATCGCGCACCCGTTTGTGCTTCGCACAGTCGATCCGCCGATTACGGCACTGCACGGCAAAGTCCTGCGTGATCTGGAACGTCTGGGCAAGCGCATCGTCTTCGTTTTCGACGAGGATCACTTTCTCGTGCTGCATCTGATGATCAGCGGGCGGCTGCAATGGTATCCTCCAGGCCGCAAGGTGCCAGCTAAAGGGTGGCTGGCGGCGCTGGATTTTGCAAACGGGACACTGCTCCTCACCGAAGTCTCGACCCAAAAGCGCGCCAGCCTGCATCTGGTGCATGGGCGGGAAGCGCTGCAGGCTTTCACCCGCGGGGGGCTGGAGGTGATGGAAGCCACGACAGAAGAATTCCGCGCCGCGCTCCAGGCCGAAAACCACACACTGAAACGCACTCTCACCGACCCGCGCCTTTTCAGTGGGATCGGGAATGCCTATTCGGACGAAATCCTGCACCGCGCGCGGCTGTCGCCCTTTCTGCTGACCAAAAATCTGACAGACGAACAGATCGTACAACTGGCCGAGGCGACCAAAGCAATCCTCGCGGAATGGGCCGAACGCCTGCGAGCAGAAGCCGGGGAAGGCTTCCCAACCAAAGTGACGGCATTCCACAAGGCGATGGCCGTTCACGGACGATATGGCAAGCCCTGTCCCGTCTGTGGAACAACCGTGCAGCGCATCCAGTACGCGGCCAACGAAACGAACTACTGCCCGCGCTGCCAGACCGAAAACCGGCTGCTGGCCGATCGGGGCTTGTCACGGCTGTTGAAAGACGATTGGCCGCGCACGGTGGAGGAACTAGAAGAACTGAGAGGAAGTCGCTAACCTTCCCCTTACGATCCGGTCAAATTCATAATCATCAACCGCTCGAAAGTATCCTGCATGGGACGGCCAGCGGCAACGGCAGCGTGGATGGCCTCCTCGACCTCCGCCGGACCGTGTTCGCGCGCCCATTGCGGTAATTGCGCAGCGTCGGTCACCAGCCCGAAGAAATCGAAGCCCAACTTCTCATAGGTCGTCCAGGGCAAATGCCCCGCGGCGACGGCGTATTCAAAGATGCCCTGTGGCGCGCCCAATGCCATAATCGTTGTGTAATCGCGCGCCCACGCCCAACGCATAGAGGCGCGCACCAGCGCCGTGCCAATACCTAACCCAAAATAGCGCGGGTCGGTGCCCTTGAGAATGGTCGGAGCATCCGAGGCCCGCTCTGTCTCCTGTTGAAAGCTCTCCAGCGTGCGCCCCACGTGACAGCAAGCGTGACACCACGCCGGGCCAGACAGGTTCAGATTCACCGAGCCAGTCATCCGCAGCCACCATTCCGGCCGCCACCAATGGTTCCATGGCGGCCAATCGGGGTTATCCTGATCCGGCAAGACGATGCGATAGCAATGCAGTTGCGCGACGCAGCGGTCGCCTTCCCACGCTGCCATACCGATGGTGCCCTGGCGCTCGAACAGGCGCAGTAGAATATCACCATTCGCGGGCCAACAACGCAAGGGAACACGGTCCAGTTCGTCAGGCTGAATAGGCCGGATGGTGATGGGGATGTCATTTGGGGACATTAGCGTCATGGCACACCTCCATAACAGGTCGGATCATCGTCAGTCAGATAGTCCAGGCAAATAGCCCTACGACCACGAACAACAATAGGGTGTTATACAGCAATGGCGTCATCGCTCCCCCGGCTGCATTTCCTCACCCTATGAGATTCCCACAGTAAGACCATGCCTTTATTGTAGTCAGTTTTTCAGGATAGGAAAATCGAACTACCCGGCAGTACCCACTAACCGAAATCCAACTTGACAGTATACTCATCAGATGTATAATAACTCATAAAATGAGCATTCACTCATTTTTCGTATCTTATATGACTTATAACGCAAGGAGAGCAATGGACGGCAAGAAAGGAGACCATCCCCGGCAATCGCGCCGCGACCGGCGCATCGAGCGACGACGGCGCGAAATCGTGGCCGCCGCGGCGCAGGTTTTCGCGGAGAAGGGCTACGCGCACACCACCACGAAAGACCTGGCCGAGGCCGCAGACATGGCCGAGGGCACGCTCTACAACTACTTCGAGAGCAAGCGCGATATCCTGCTGGCGATTCTCAACGAGATGTGCGTCCCGATCGACGCGCTGTTGCAAAATGCCCGGATACTCACCACCCGCGATGATTTCGTGAGCGTCGTCGAGAACGGCCTCGATATTTTTGTATCGCAGATCGATTTCACCCGCGCGCTGCTCACCGAGATTTGGGTGGATGATGTGATTTTGGATGACCTGGTGATCGGCCGTTTGCAGTACATTGGGCAAGGCATCAAGGGATTCATCGCCCGAAGAATCGCGGCGGGGAACTTCCGCCCCATCGATCCTGAAGCCGCAACGTCGATGATTTTGGGCGGATTTGTGGCGCTGATTATGCCTGTGCTGCGCGGCAAGCAGCCCGTCCCCACCACAGAAGAACGCCACAACCTGGCCCAGACCGCCGTCGATCTGTTGTTCGATGGGCTGCGCGTGCGCGAAAGTTAACACACGGAGGACAATGTTACAACGAATTTGGGCCGTCTTACAAAAAGAGTTTATCCAAACAGTACGCGACCGGGGCACGTTAATCCTGATGCTGAGCATGCCGCTACTGCAGCTGTTCATGCTCGGCTACGCGGTGGATATGAATGTGGAACACATCCCGACCGTGGTCGCCGACCAGAGTTTGGACGCGCACAGCCACGCCTATGTCGCGGCGATGGTCAACACACGCTACTTCGACGTAATCGATTACGTGAGCAGCGAAGCTGCCGTGATCCAGGCCATCGACAGCGGGCACGCGCAGGCCGGCATCGTCATCCCGCCGAGCTTCGCCGCCCGCGTGGATCGCGGGGAGGCGCAAGTGCTCTTTTTGATCGACGGCTCGGATTTATTCACCGTCCAATCGGGCTACACACGGGCTGCCGCCATCGCGCAGTCCTATGCCGCCGACGTGCTACTCAAGAAAATCCAACGTTCCGGCCTGCCCATCAGCGCCGCGCTGCCGCTGGATACGCGGGTGCGCGTCCTGTATAACCCCGACATGCAACAGCTCTGGTTCACCATCCCGAATATGATCGCCCTGCTCATCCAGACATCCAGCATCGCGATGACCGCCGCTGCCGTCGTGCGCGAGCGCGAGGCCGGTACCATCGAACAATTGCTCGTCACGCCGATCCGCCCGCTGGAACTGCTGCTCGGCAAGATTGTCCCCAATGTCGTCGTCGCCATCATTAACGTGCTGACGGCGGTTGCCGCAGGAGTCTTGCTTTTCCACGTACCGTTTCGCGGTAATTTCTGGATCTTCATGGGCCTTTCGATGATCTACGTCTTCTCCGGGTTAGGAATGGGCTTGCTGATATCGACCATCGCCAGGAATCAAAAGCAGGCGCAGCAGTTGGTGATGATGATTATGCTGCTGGGTGTCGTGCTAGGCGGCTACATCTTTCCCCGTAATGCAATGGCACCCGCTATGCAAGTCTTAGGGGCGCTGTTCCCCATGACATTTTTCATTCCCATCTCGCGCGGCATTATCAGCAAAGGTGTGGGCATGGATGCACTCTGGGTTGACATCGTCAGCATGACGATTTACGCAGTCGTCGTAATGGTGATTGCTGCAAAAGCATTCAGGCAAGGATTGGAGTAGACGACCTTGAACATGCAGCGGTTGTTCGCTATCATCAAAAAAGAGACCATTCAAATGATTCGGGATTGGCCGACGCTATTGATGATCATTCTCATGCCCGTGTTAGAGTTGTTTCTATTCGCCTACGTCGGTGATATGACGCTGGATCATCTGCCCACGGCAGTCGCCGATATGAGCCGCGACTCCAGCAGCCGCGCTTTTATCAACGCGCTAGAAGTCTCCGGTTTTTTCGACGTGGTGCACTATGTGGGCAGCGAAAACGAGGTCATCCGCGCCATCGACGAGAATCAGGTGAGCGTGGGATTGGTGATTCCGCCAGATTTCGCGGGCCAGGTCGAGCGCGGCACGGCCCAGGCGCTCGTCATCATCGACGGCTCCGATTCGTTCGTGGTGCAGTCGGGGTACAGCGCCGCGACAGCGATCGCCCAGGTACACGGCATGCAGTTGATGCTGCAAACCGCGCAGCGCATGGGGATGGGCGACCTGGGACAGTTGCCCATCGACACCAGCACGCGCATTCTCTACAATCCCAACATCGACGAAATCGTGTTCCTCATCCCCGGCCTGGCGGCGATGCTGCTGCAACTCATCGGCGTCAATGCGACGGTGATGGCCGTCGTTCGCGAGCGCGAGTTGGGCACCATGGAACAAATGCTGGTCACGCCGGCGCGGCCCGTCGAATTGATTCTCGGCAAGATCGTGCCGCCCATTGGCCTGATCGCCGTTGATCTGATTATTATCATCCTGCTTGGTGTCTATTGGTTCAAGGTGCCATTCCAGGGATCGGTCTGGCTCTTTAGCTGGCTCTCGCTGCTGTTCATCGTCTCCGGATTGGGGATGGGGCTGGCACTCTCGACTGTCTCCAAAAACCAGAAGCAGGCGCAGCAGATCTCCGCGATGATTATGATGGTCACAATGCTACTGACCGGCTTGATCTATCCGCGCTCGACGATGCCGCCGGTCGTGCGCGCCGTCGGCAATCTGATCCCGGCGACCTACTTCATTCGCATCGCGCGCGGCATCATCACCAAAGGCGTGGGGCTGGCGTTTATGTGGGAAGACGTCGTCGCGCTGGTCGTCTACGGCGTGATCATCGTCATCGTATCGGCGGCGACGTTCAAGACGAGGTTGGATTGAGATACGCATATGCTACAACGGATATGGGCCGTCATCCAAAAGGAGTTCATCCAGACGCTACGGGACCGGCGGACGCTCATCATCCAACTGGGACTGCCAGTGGTGCAGATGCTGATCTTTGGCTACGCGATCCGCACCGATGTCCGCTACATCCCGCTGATGGTCGCCGACCAGAGCCTGGATCGCGCCAGCCGCGCGTTTGTCCAGTCGCTGACCGTGTCGGGCTATTTCGACGTGGTCGATTACGTCGCTGGCGAGGCGCAGGCAATCCACGCGATCGACGAGGGCCGCGCGCAGGCCGGAGTGGTTATCCTGCCTGGGTTTGCGGCGGACGTGGAGCGCAGCACCGCGCAGGTCCTGCTGTTGGTCGACGGGTCGGACGTCTTCACCTCACAGACGGCCTACAATACCATCACCGCCATCGCCCAGAGCCACTCCAAGGAAGTGCTGGTCTCCCGGCTGCTGCGGGCTGGCCGCCTGAGCAACGCGGAACAGCTTTTGCCTTTGGATGCGCGCGTGCGCATCCTCTACAACCCCAATCTCTTGGATTTATGGTTCGTGATTCCGGGGATCGTTTCGGTGATCCTACAAACGCAGGCGATTACGCTCACCGCCGCTGCCGTGGTGCGCGAACGCGAAACCGGCACCATCGAGCAAATCCTGGTGACGCCCATCCGGCCGTTCGAGTTGCTGCTCGGCAAGATCGCGCCCAACATCGTCATTGCCATCGTCAACATGCTCACAATTCTGGTGATCGTGTTGGCGCTCTACGTCGGCGCGATCCTGTTCTTCGCCACCCGCGCGTTCAAACGCAATCTGGACTGAGGAACAATGATCGGTTGGATGAACGCCATTCGTCGTACCGGAGCGATCATGCGTCGCGAGATGATCGAGCGGCTGCGCGACCGGCGCACGCTGGCGCTGATCCTGGGCATCCCGTTGCTCCAACTGACCCTGTTTGGCTACGCCGTCCACCTGACCGCCTATCATCTGCCGACGGTGGTTGCGGATATGAGCCTCGACGCGCACAGCAGGGGTTTCGTGGACGCGCTGCGCGCCTCCGGTTATTTCGACGTCGAGCAGTATGTCGCCGCCGAGACCGACGTGCTGGCGGCTCTCGACGCCGGGACGGCGAAAGCCGGCGTGGTTATCCCACCGGATTTCGCCGCGGACATCGAACGTGGACAGGCGCAGGCGTTGGTCATCCTGGACGGCTCCGATTCGTTCTCGGTCCAATCGGGATACAGCGCGGCCGTGGCCATCGCGCAGGCGTATGCATTGGACGTAGCCGTGCAGAAGATCGACCGGCTGGGGCAGCATCTCAACACCCAACCCATCACCGCTTCGACGCGCGTGCTCTACAACCCCAATCGCGACGACCTCGTATTTATCATGCCCGGACTGATCGCGATGCTGCTGCAAGTGCTGGCGGTAAATATGACGGCCCAATCGATCGTACGCGAGCACGACTTGGGCACCATCGAGCAAATTATGGTGACGCCGGTGCGCCCGCTGGAACTGGTGATCGGCAAGCTGACGCCCAACATCCTGTTCGTCGCCATCGACCAGGTGATGATCACGCTACTCGGCGTCTTCTGGTTTGGCGTCCCGTTCCGTGGCAATGTGTGGCTGCTGGCCGGCCTCTCCTTCCTGTTCGTCTGCGCCGGTTTGGGACTGGGATTGGTGATTTCCAGCGTCGCGCGGACGCAGAAAGAGGCAGAGCAACTCACCGCCCTGTTGATGCTGTTGAGCCTGCTGCTCACCGGCTACATCTACCCGCGCAGTCCCATGCCGCCCGCCGTGCGCGCTCTCGGCAATCTGATCCCGCTCACCTTCTTCATCCGCATCGCGCGCGGCATCATCACCAAGGGCGTCGGCATCGCATATTTATGGGACGACGTCCTGGCGCTGCTGGCCTACGTCATCGTGGTGATGGTTATGGCGGCTGTCACGTTCAAAAAGCGGTTGGATTGAGGCGAGTTACGAATTACAAATTACAAATCACGAACGACGAATGACTACACGACTATACGACTAAAGACTTATGGAAACGTTAGTTACGATTCAGACTAAAGACCTGGTGAAGCGGTTCAAAACGCGGCAAGGCGACGTCACGGCGGTGGACGGTGTCACGCTGCAAGTGCGCCAGGGTGAAACCTATGGCTTGATCGGGCCGGACGGCGCGGGCAAGACGACGACGACACGCGTAATCCTGGGCTTGCTGCGTCGCACATCCGGGGAGAGCCGCATTATGGGCTTCGACTCGATGCGCGACACCTACGCCATCCGCGAGCGTGTCGGCTACATCGCCCAGCAATTCTCGCTGCCGCCCGATATGACCGTGATCGAGAACATGCAGTTCTTCGCGCAGGTGCAAGGCGTCAACCCGCAGGATCAGAAACGCCGCATCCCGGAGCTGCTGGAATTCGCCGGTCTGACTCAGTTTACCAAGCGTCTGGCCGGGCGGCTTTCCGGCGGGATGAAAAAGAAGCTGGCGCTGGCGTGCAGCCTCGTCCACGAGCCGCGCGTCGTGATGCTCGACGAGCCAACGCTCGGCGTGGACCCGGTCAGCCGCCGCGAATTCTGGAACCTGCTGGGCAACCTGCGCGCCGAAAAGGGGCTGACCATCTTCGTCTGCACGCCCTACATGGACGAAGCCGAACGCTGCAACTGGGTGGGCCTACTCTACCAGGGCCGCCTCGTCGCCCACGACGCGCCACACAGGATCAAACAAATGGTGCCGGGCCAGCTTTTGGAGTTCACCCCTTCGCGCTTCGTCCCGGCGCAAAAGTTGGTCACAGACCTGGAAGGCGTCCTGGAAGTCCAGACCTACGGGCTGATGCTCCACGTCTTCGTGGACGACATTGGCCGAAGGGAAACCGAAATCGAGACCGCACTCGCCGCGCAGGGCATCACCTGCACCGGCATGCGCCAGATTGAGGCGCGCATGGAAGAGGCGTTTATTTCATTGATCAAGAGGCAGTCCCAAGCCCAAAGTCCGAAGTCAGCACCTTCGACTTTGGACTGACGACTAACGACTAACCGACTATGAACGAATACACAATCGAAGTCAACAATCTCAGCAAGAAGTTCGGCAGCTTCACCGCCGTGGACAACGTCAACTTCAACGTTCGCGCGGGAGAAGTCTACGGCTGGCTGGGGCCGAACGGCGCGGGCAAGACGACGACCATCCGCATGTTGCTCGGCTTGCTCACCCCGACATCAGGGGAAGCGCGCGTGCTCGGTTACAATCCCGCCACGCAGACCAAGTCGATGCAGGCGCTTGTCGGCTACATGTCGCAGCTCTTCACGCTCTACAACGACCTCACCGCCCGCGAGAACATCCGCTTCTACGGGCTGGCCTACGGCCTCTCGCGCAAGCAACTGCGCCAGCGCCAGGCCGATATCCTGGAAATGGCCGGGCTGATCGGGCGCGAAAATACGCTCACGTCCAATCTCTCCGGCGGTTGGAAGCAGCGCCTCGCCTTAGGCTGTGCCATCGTCCACGAGCCAAAGGTCGTCTTCCTCGACGAACCGACCGCGGGCGTCGATCCCATTAGCCGCCGCGAGTTTTGGGGCCTTATCTACGCCATGGCGAAGAAGGGCGTGACGGTCCTCGTCACCACGCACTACATGGACGAAGCGGAACTGTGCCAGCGCGTCGGCTTCATCAGCCAGGGCAAGCTTATCGCGCTGGATACGCCGGAACAACTGAAGCAAACGCAGATGCGCGGCCACGTCCTGGAGATCAACACCGACAACGCGGATCGCGCGATGCGCGTGCTCAAGGCCGCGCAGGACAAGGGGCAATTGCCCTTCGAGGAAGTCGCGCTGTACGGGGCGCAGATTCACGCCGTCGTCCCCGACGCAGAGACGTTCAAAGCGCCGATCTGGACGCTGCTCAACACTGAAGGCATCGATGTCCACAGCATCGAGTGGATCGCGCCCACCCTGGAAGATGTTTTTATATCGGCAGTGAAATAGAGACACAAACAATAACGTAGGAGTGAAAAAATGAACCAGAAAAAACCAAGATCTAAAAAGATACTGCGTATCGTCCTGTTGATCTTCTTCTCACTGGGGCTGGTCGTGTTGATGTCGAAACAGACACAGGCAAGCCCCGAGTCGTGGCGCACGTTCTTCCAACAGCAAACGACAGCGCCGACAACGACCCTGAGCGCATCCGGCGTCATCCAGGCCGAGCAGATCAGCCTGGCCAGCGAGTTCGGTGGATTGATCGCCGCGATTCCGGTGGCGGAAGCAGAAAACGTCACCGCCGGACAGATCGTCGCCCAACTGGATACGGCGATGCTGGACGCCCAGATCGAGGTCGCTCAGGCGATGGTCGACATGGCCGAAGCTGGATTGGCGCAGGCCAAGGCTGGGGCGCGCCCTGGTCAAATCGAAACCGCCAAAGCACAACTCGCCCAGGCACAGGTCGGAGAACTCCTGGCGCAACAGGCGGTCAGCGACACGCAAGTCCTGGTCGCCAACCCGCAGGATATCGACCTGCTCATCGCCGTTACCCGCGCGCAACTTGTCTCCGCCGAGCACCAGCTCGCACGGGCTGTCGCTCTCAAAGACGCTGTCGAACTTGGGAAAAACCAGTTCGAAAAGGCCTACCAGGATTTCAACGGCGGGGGGCGGCAGCGCTTCCCGGCCATGCAAGGCACCATCGACGACATCGCCGATGATCTGGAAGACCTTTTACCAGATCTGCCACCAATCGATCTGCCGCCAATCGACCCACCCGAAATACCCGACGGGGACTACAACTACGGTGACTGGGAATTGATCATCGGTGACGGCGCCTATACGCTTTACAAATGGGTCAATATCGATTTTCCGCTCGGCGCGCACCAACTGCCCAACCTGTGGTGGCAAGCATGGGTCGGCGTCAACGCCGCCGGTGCTCAGAAAGACGGCCTGGAAGCTAAACTCGCCGACCTCTACCGCCAGCGCGCCAATCCCCAGACAATGCAAACGCGCGCCGACGAAGCCCTGAGCGCGCAGGCACAGGTCGAGGCGCAGGTGACACTGGCGCAGGTACAGGTGGAGGCACTTGAATCGGGAGCCACGCCCGAACAGATTGCCGCCATCGAAGCACGCGTCAACCAGGCACGCAGCGGGCTGGCGTCCCTGCTGCGCCAACGCGAAATGTTCGCGCTAACCGCTCCCATCGACGGCATCGTGGTGGATATCATCATGCCCCCCGGTGAAGTCGCCGCGGCAGGCGCGACGCTGCTCACCATCGCCGACCTCAACAAACTGACACTGACCGTCTACGTGCCGCAGAACCAACTCGGTCAGGTCTACCTCAATCAGCCGGTGCAGATCACCGTCAATAGCTTCCCCGACCGCGTCTTCGAGGGCTACGTCAGCCGCATTGCCGACAGTGCCGAATTCACACCGCGCAACGTTGCCACCCAGGAAGAACGGGTAAACCTCGTCTTCGCCGTCGAGATCACAGTGCAGAATGAGGACAACGCGCTCAAGATGGGCATGCCGGCGGACGTCGTGATCGGGGCAGTGGAGCCTTAAATGTGGAGAAGGGAAACAACAATGCCTAAAAAATACAGTTGGATTATTGCCTTACTACTGTTCGTCGTACCACTATCGAGCTGCTTGCAAACAACGGAGGCCAGCACAGGCGCGACGAATCGCGTCCACACGCCGTTGATCGCCTCCGGCACGATTCGCGCCCAGGAAATCCGCATCGCCAGCGAATTCGGCGGTCGCATCGAATCCATCGCCGTCCAGGTAGGGCAGCAAGTGACTGCGGGCGATGCCCTCGTGACACTGGATGCGACGCCATGGTTGCTGCAACTTTCTCCGGCGGAGGCTGCTGTGGCCGCCGCCCAGGCCGACCTGGCGCTGCTCGAAGCCGGAGCGCATCCTGCGGAGATCGCTGCCGCGCGCGCCAACGTCGCATTGGCCGAGGCCCAGCGCGACGGCGCTTATCGGGCGTGGCAAAATGCGCTGGCTGCGGCGGAAAACCCCCAGGAATTAAATACCCAAATCGTCGAGGCGCGCACCCAGGTAGCATTAGCCGCCCAGGGTGCGGAACTCGCCAGAGCGCAGCTTGCCAACCAGGAGATGCTGCACGGCATCGCGCCCAAAGAGGGCGTTGAAAAGCAAGTGGCGGACCTTCAATTGATCGCCGCGCGAGAGGCGCTTGCCAGCGCAGAGGCCGATGAGCAGACGGCCCAAACGTTGCTCAATCAACTCTTACGCATCCGCAACAATCCACTCGGCTACATTGCCCAGGCGAACGCCGCCGAAGGCCAGTACCACATCGCCGAAGCCGCCGTTGCTGTCGCGCAGACCAAACTCGATGACCTGCTCGCCGGTCCCTCCCCTGCAGAACTCGCCGTCGCCAAAGCGACCGTCCGCCAGGCCGAGGCCGAGGCCAACGTCCTGCGCAAGAAGATCGAACGCAGCACCATCAGCAGCCCAATCAACGGCGTCGTGGTCGCGCGCGCTACCAATATCGGCGAGCTGGTCGCGCCTGCGGCGACGATCCTCACGCTGGCCGATCTGAATGAGGTGACGCTGTACGTTTACGTGCCGGAGGGACAGATCGGTCACGTGCACCTGGGACAGGCGGCGAAAGTGACCGTCGATAGCTATCCGGGGCGCGTCTTTGATGGAAAAGTGGCCCGGATCGGTGACCAGCCGGAGTTCACCCCGCGCAACATCGCGACGACGGAAGAACGCCTCAATACCTTCTACGCCGTTGAAATCCGGCTGGACAATGCGGATGGCGCGCTCAAATCGGGAATGCCGGCAGACGCACAGTTCTAACCACACATAGACTGACGAAGCCAAAATGCAGGCCATAGAGAGTACAAGGTACTGAGAGTTCTCTCTACAATCTCTGCGTACTCGGTGGCTATTTCGAAAGGAGCAGATAATGAACCTAATGACAAACATTCTGAGTTCAGTTTCCTCTACGCGCCAAAGAAATACGAAGTTCGAGAGCCGTAACCCGTTCGCCTGGCCTTTCGCAAGCACGTAACTTGTGGACAAATGACAAAACACTACGACCTCATCTTCGCCGGCGGCGGCGCCGCCGGCTTGAGCCTGGCACACCAACTCAGTCGCGGTGCGTTTGGCGACAAGTCAATGCTAATCGTCGATCCGGTGGTCAAAAACCGCAACGACCACACGTGGTGTTTCTGGACGACGACACCAACCCGGGTGGAGCCGGTTGTCTACCGCACGTGGGAGCGCCTGGGATTTTTCGGGGAGGATTTCGAGGCAACGTTCGATCTCGCGCCCTACCATTACCAGATGGTGCGCAGCAGTGACTTTTACCGCTATATGCGCGAGCATTTGGAAGGACTTTCCAATGTCGATTTTCTACTGGGGTCTGTCGAGCAGATCGTTGATGGGCCACAACAGGCCGAAATTATGGCCAACGAGCTTATCTTCAGCGGCGACTGGGTCTTCGACAGCCGTTATCGCTCGACAGAGTACCGCCCGCTGAGCCCGCAACACCACTACCTCGCGCAGCACTTTCTGGGGTGGGAGATAGAGACTCCGGATCCGATTTTCGATCCGCAGACGCCATGGATGTTTGATTTCCGCACGCCGCAACGTGGGGCGATGCGCTTTATGTATGTGCTGCCCTTCTCCGAACGGCGCGCGCTGGTGGAGCACACGCTCTTTTCGGCGGGTCTGCTGCCGCAGACGGAATACGAGGTCGCCTTACGCGCTTACATCGGCGATGTGCTCGGGGTGAGGCAGTATCGCATCCTGGAGGAAGAACGCGATCTGATCCCGATGACGGATCACCCTTTACCCAGACGGGCCGGAGACCGCGTGATGAACATTGGGACACGCGGCGGGCGGGTAAAAGCTTCGTCGGGCTACGCCTTCCTGCGCATTCAGCAGGACGCCGCTGCCATTGCACGCTCGCTGCAGAAGCGGGGACACCCATTCGACGTCCCCACCCCTCCGGCACGTTATCGGGTGTTCGACGCGATGCTGCTGCAAATTCTCTACCGGCGTGGCGATTTGGGCAAGCGCGTCTTCACCGATCTCTTCAGGAAAAATCCCATCACGCGCATTTTCCGCTTTCTTGACGAGGAAGGTGGGGTCCGGGAAAATCTGCGCCTGATGGCTTCCGTTCCCTCGGAACCTTTCGTGCGCGCATGGATCAAAACACAGTTGCTAAGGACGGTATAGCCCCACCTCCGCCAGCAGCGGCGGACCGAGGATGATCAGCCCCACCACCACCGAGGTCAACGCGATGACCAGCACTGCGCCGGCCGCTACATCTTTCACCAACTTGGCGAGTGGGTGATAGTCGGGACTGGCAAGGTCCACCAAAGCCTCAGCCGCGGTATTGATCATCTCGGTGACAAGCACCAGGCCAATCATCGAAACCAAAATCGCCCACGAGGTACCCGGTAAGCGCAGCCGTGCCCCCATTGCCACAACTATCACTGCCATCACAAGATGAATGCGAAAATTGCGCTGTGTGCGAATGGCGTAAAACAGTCCTTCGCCCGCATACTTGAAACTAGCCCAAAGGTTGCCGTTACGTAAGGGACACATTAACGCAGCAACCTCATTCGGGGAGCGCTATATTTACGCCGAGCAACGTAAGGGCAGCGGTCTGCGCTTCCCACATCGCGGCCTTCTCTGCCGGTTCGGCGTGATCGTGGCCGAGCAAATGCAAAACGCCGTGAACTGCGAGAAGCTGCAATTCCTGCATCAATGTTCCACCAACAGCCTCAGCCTGCTCGCGCGCCCGGTCGATGGAAATGACGATATCGCCCAAATAACGGGGGAAATTACCGCCTCCGGCCACAAACGGCCCACGCGTGTCATCGGCAAAGGAGAGGACGTCGGTTGGTGCGTCAATGCCGCGGAAACGGTTGTTCAGGTCGCGCAAGGCCGCGTCGTCGGAGATGACGACCACTACCTCACACGCCTCACTTACGCCCTGCTGAGCCAGGGTCGCGGTCACCGCTTTGTGCAGCGGTTTGATGTCCAACGGGCCAACATGTTCCTCAACTTGAATATCCACAGTATGACGCTTAACTCCGCTATGCATGGTTCGAGTCCTTGCTCTCCTTCGGTTCAGGATATTGTACGCGCGGATGGAACGCTCCGCGCAGCAAATCGATATAGGTTTCTTTTACAATGTGCAATTCCCGCATCGTGAGCGGGCAATTGTCCAACTGCCCATCCGCGACACGCTGCTCGAAAATCGAATTAACCACCGCCGATAATTCCTCCGGCGTGGAAGGGCGGCGGGCGCGAGTGGCAGCCTCCGAGCCATCCGCTAACATCACCAGCAGGGTTTCGCGGCTTTGCGGCGCTGGACCGGGATAGCGGAACTGCGACTCGTCCACCAAATCGCTTTCACCGCCGGCCGCATCGACCGCTTTGCGATAGAAATAGCTTGCTCTCGTTGTGCCATGATGCTCCGGGATGAACGCAGCAATCCGTTCCGGCAGACGGTACTCGTGCGCCAGCTTGAGGCCGTCACGGATGTGGCCTTTGAGCACGTCGACACTGGTATAGGGATCAAGGCGATCGTGGGGGTTGCTCAATCCTTGCTGGTTTTCGATGAAAAAATACGGGCGCGCCAGTTTGCCGATATCGTGGTAATAAGCCCCAACACGCGTCAACAATGTGTTAGCACCGATGCGTTCAGCGGCCTGCTCCGCCAGGCTCGTTACCATCATCACGTGGTTGAAGGTTGCCGGGGCTTCACGCAACAGTCGCTGCAGCAAAGGATGGTTGGGACGGCTCAACTCCGTCAGTCGGAAGGTCGTCGTCAAATCAAACAAAGGCGCGAGCAAAAACAAGCCGCCGACCGTCAGCCCACCAGAAACCATCCCACTGACCAGACACACGCCCACTTTGAGCGCCAATGGCAACGGGTCCGTGCGCACGTCATCCGCATAGAACGCAAAAAGTGTCAGCACGCCGAATACGCCGCTCAACAATCCAGAACGGAAAATAGTGCCGGTTTGTTCGTAACGCGGCAGCGTTAGCGCCCCGACGATGCCACTCACCGCCACCAGAATGGCAAAACCAAGCGAGCGTCCGGCCAACCAGCCACAGACGCCACCCACAAAGATCATCACCCCTACTGCCGAAGGTAACCCCAAGGTGGTAGTCAACAGCATCGCCAGCGCCGCGGCAGGGAAAAGGTATGGCAGCAGTTCACCTGTGGTGGTCAAGGCGCGCGCCAGAAACAGAAAGAGGGTCAACAGCAGGAATAACAGCACCTCGGAGCGCCACGTGGCCAAAACGTCAGACTGAAATCGCCACAAGTACAGGCCCAAACTCGCCGTCGCCGCAATCGACAGCAAAAGCGCCATAGCAAAATCGAACCAATCCCATTCTTGAGCCACCAAACCCAATTCGTTCAACGCCTCCACGTTCAAATCGGAGACGACATTGCCTTCACGCACGATGACTTCTCCACTGCGCAGCTTGCGAGTCGTGGGGCCAACTGCGTCCCGCGCAACCTGACGGGCGGCCCCGGTTTCCGCTTCATCGTAGAAGACGTTGGGACGCAGAAAACACTTGACCAAGTCACTTACCACAATAGCCTCATCCTGCCCCAGGTCGAGCGCCACGCGCGCGGAAATGCTCGAACGGACACTGGGTAAGTCTTCCTCACGAATGCGCTGCTGCCGCATCACCTGATCCAGCAGAGCTAGAAACTCAATCTGAACGCGATTCCAACTTGTGTCAGACATTTTTAAGATAATATTAACGGTGCTCAGCGGCAAGTCGGCCAGTTCGGCTACAGCCAACGTCCAGGCGTAGCTTTGTGGTTCGGAGGCGTAGATGTCGGCGCGCAGCTCGCGGAGGTAGATCAACACCTGGCGCGCTCTATCGTACTGCTCGCGCGCGATGCTGAAATTTGGGGTGGTATATACGGGTTCGACCCGGCGCACGGCCTCCTCTTGCGCCTGGGCGGTGAGAATGTCGCTGACATAGTTGAAATCCATCGGCGAGCGGATATCCCGTGGAGCCACGTCACCAGCTACGAGGTCGAAATCGTTGGGGAACGAAAAAACCAGAATGAAGGCAGTCAACAATGTCAGTCCAAGCCCAAAAAGAACCTGACGGAGGACAAAACCGCGTGTGACCTTGCGAGTATTTTTCATAGAATCGTCGTCAAGTCACATAAAAGCACAAAGAGGAGCCCCGCAGCGGGGCCCCTCTTACTTGGATGCATGTCGTTCAACCACCGGGGGTCAGGCGGAAAGCAAATCGCGGACAACCTGGCTAACCATGCGTCCATCAGCCTTTCCCTGAATCCGCGGCATGATCAATTTCATCACTTTCCCCATATCCGCTGGAGAGGTGGCTTGAGCCTCGGCGACGACTTCTCGCGCAATGACTATCAGCTCCTCCGCAGTCAGGAGTTGAGGAAGATAAGATCGGAGAATGGCGATTTGCGCTTCATCATCTGCGACCGTCTCAATACGACCAGATTGTTTCACCATCTCCAGGGCATCTTCACGCCGGCGAACCTCTTTGCGAATCACTTCAACAACGGCCGCATCGTCCAACTCGCCACGCTGCTCGACTTCAGCTAACTGCACGGAGGTCAACGCCATGCGCAGAGCAAGCTTGCGCTGCTCATCGCGCGCACGCATCGCGGCCTGCAAATCCTGTTGAAGTTGTGCCTTAAGGCTCATCCATCACCTGATTCTAATACTGTTTACGATTATCTTTTAGCGACGTGCGGCGGCTCTTGCGTAACTTGGCCGCGCGTTTGCGCTTGCGCACAATGCTCGGCTGTTCGAAATAACGCCGCTTGCGAATCTCAGAAAGGATGCGGTCACCCTGCACCTTCTTCTTGAAACGACGTAACAACGAATCGAAGGATTCATTGTCATCTGCATAAACAAAGGTCACGCTTCTCACTCCCTTCGTGCTCCCGGCATCCGCCGGCTAGGATTTTGTGCTGCTTCGTTATTATAACGGGTGAAAGGGGATTGTCAAATGTTTGAAAGGCACAGAGTGTTCGTCTATGCACGGTACCCACACGGCGTGCCATCATTATATTCCAGCATACGCTGCCGTCACCCTTGCCGTTGAGGCAGTGACAGACGTGGTTATCGATTCCTATCTCAGCGTAGATGCGTGCTTCCGGCGATGACTTTCGCATAAAGCGATGCCAACACTGCTTCATGCTCGGTCAAAGACAAGGGGAAACGAACATTCTGGCGCAGGCGCGACAATTCATCCGGCGCATCCACCAGGCACTGCATCGCTTCGCGCCACACCGCAACTTCTCCAGGTTGCAGTAGAAGTCCATCCACACCATCGCGCACACGGTCTGCCAGAGGACCCAGGCGAGAGGCTAAAACGGGATTCCCGGCAATGAATCCCTCAGAAACCAGGAAAGAAAAGGTCTCGTACCACAAGGAAGGCACGACGACAACATCAGCGTTTACCAGGGCACCCCATACCTCAGGACGCGCCAAACGACCCAGAAAGCGCACGTGCGACGTCGCCAAAGTACGTAGGTGCGCTACGTATGCCGGATCGAACGTTTCATCACCGGCGATCCAAAGTTCCGCGGTGCCACGGACGCCAGCAAAAGCCTCAAGTACAATATGTAGCCCTTTCTGAAATGATAAGCCGCCCACGTAGAGAAAGCGCACTTTGCCATCTGGTGCGCGCTGGCGCAACGGTAACGCTGCCGGATGCTCCAATCCCGGCGTCAATAAGCGCAGGGTCTTTCGCGGAGCGGCATGGTCTGCATACCAGTCTTCGACAAAAGCCGTCGGCGCGATCAGGGCTGCAGCCGCTCGCAGCACCCGCAAAAGCTGATGATTACGCCAAGCCATAAGAAACGCCAGGAACGGTGAGAGCGCCCGCCATCCAGGTTTGCCGGCCCGCGCCAGAGCGCAGCGCGCACAATTGCCATAATCGGATTGTGGGCCTGGGCACACGATCTGGCTATTGTTGGTGAGCAGCTGTGCATTGGCACAACGCCACCAAAAATCCCACAAGGTCACCACAAATGGAATTCGGTGACGCCGTAGTACATCAATCAACGCCACCGGAAGGCCCATCAGATGTTCAACATGGACAATCTCAGGGCGTGTTTCATCCAGGACCCGTTCAAATAAAGGGATCAGCGACGGCTCCCACAACGTGGCACGGAGGCGGCGAACCGGCGTCACCGGCCCGTGCCAGACCGCCCACACCCGCACACTTTCCTCGTTGCGAGATTCTAGCCCGGTTCCCTCCCCGCCACGACGGTAGAAAACTGACACTTCATGCCCGGCCTGCATTTGCGCATGGGTGAGCCAGCGGGTATAGAGTTCCACCCCGCCAACGTATTCCGGCATATATTGATGCGTCACATGCAAAATCCGCATATCGCTCCTCAGCACTGCGATCTTTACGCAGCGGTATAGTATGTTAAAATGCCAGTGAGTCAAATACAAGGGGAACAATCCCATGACATTATCGGTCATCATTCTCAACTGGAACGCCGCAGAGGATACTCTTCGCTGTATCCGGGCCGTAGAGTCCTGGGACACGCTCTGCCCTACCGTATGGATCGTCGATAACGCCTCCAGTGACGGCAGCCCCGACACCATTGCACGCGAGGCCCCTCACGTGCACCTCATCCGCAACACGACCAACCAGGGGTTCGCTGGGGGCAACAACCGGGGCATCGAAGCCGCGTTACAAGCCAACCAGGCGCCGATCCTGCTCCTTAACAACGACGCGCACATCACAGAATCCGCTGTCATGGCGCTGCTGCAAACCCTGGACAGCGATTCCGACATCGGTTTTGTCGGGCCACTGCTCTATTCCGAAAGCGTGCCACCACAACTACTCTCGGCCGGGGGACGCAGTCCCATTCACCATCACCACTCACACATCACCACCCTCCCACAATCTGAAACTTCATTCATCGTCGAATATGTGCCGGGAACTGTGCTTTTGACCAGGCCCGCCGCACTCAAGGCCGTGGGGTTGCTGAAAGAAGACTATTTCTTCACGATGGAAGTCGCCGAATTGTGTCTACGCGCTGCCAGGCACGGGTATCGCAGCGCTATCAACCCACAAGCGCAAGCCACCCATGCGCTTGAGGCGCGACCATCGCTGTTACGCAAAACACTCTACGTCTACTATATCATCCGCAACCGCTTCCTCCTGATGCGCGATCTGAAACCGCGACCATTGAGCGGCTTCTACGCCTTTTGGACGCTTTATAGCGCGGCACTCACCCTCAAACTGCACGTAACGGGCGAAAAGCAGGCCGCACAAGCGATTTGGTTGGGATTGCAGGATGGACTTCACGGACACTTCGGCGGGCAGAATGAACGAGTTTTGGCCAAGTGTTCACCGGGTAATCGGGGAAAGGATGTCCCATGAGCGTCCTTTACCACCTACCCATTCTACCTCCCAAAATGCCCTCAGGAGAGGCGCTCTCACAGGAAATTCAGGCCCTGCGAGACCACAACGACGGAGATTTAGTCTATGTGAACCCCAACCAGAACAGCCTGGTCTACATACCGCGTTTGTTGTTTGGACTATCCAGGCTCAAAGCACTGCGTGCCCGCGAGCAAGATTTTACCCTGCATCACTTCTACAATCCCGATCCCTTTCCCTATCCCTACCTGCGCTACCTGCGACGTCCGGTCGTGTACACAGTCAGCAGCGGCATCAGCGCCAGACGCATTCCCGCGCGCTACCTCAACCGCCTAGCGGCGGTCACGGTTTATGACGAACGCAACCAGCAACGGCTGCTACAAGCCGGTGTGCGCAATGTGCATCTCATCCCCCCTGGCATCGACACGTCACGCTTCACCTGCACCCCGCTGCCGCTGGAAGATGAAGTCTGCTTGCTGGTCGCCTCTGCGCCGTGGACTCGCGCGCAATTTCGTACAAAAGGCATCGACGCCCTGCTCGCGGCCGCGCAGCAGGATTCGCGACTGCGCCTCGCCTTCCTCTGGCGCGGCATCCTGATCGAAGAAATGGAGCAACGTATCCGCGATCATGGTCTGACATCTCGGATCACGTTACTCAACGAGTTCGTGGATGTCAATCGAATCCTCGCCGGCGTCCACGCGACTATCACACTAGCTGCAGACGCAGCATTAATCAAAGCCTATCCCCACTCACTGTTGGATTCACTCGCTGCGGGGAAACCGGTACTGGTAAACCGGGTAATTCCGATGGCGGATTATGTAGAACGGACAAAATGTGGTATTGTGATGGAAAAGGTCGTAGCATCAGAAGTGCTGGCGGCGCTGGCGGCACTGAAGCAACAATACAACGTCTTACAGCAATCGGCCCGTCAGGTAGGACAACGGGATTTTGTACTTTGCGAAATGATCACGTCATTTCAGCAGGTGTATCAAAGTGTCATCAATGCGTGATAGGGGGTCAATGATGAACCAGGTACAGAGAGCCATAGTGATATGTGTGCTGTTAGGACTGCTGATGACTGCTCCGTTGAGCAATAGCGGCCCGGCATCGGCAACGACACAGGCCGACTACGTCACCATAACCCTAAACGGAGCGGTGATCGTAGGGTCTGCCCCGACAGCGGCGGATTTCAATGGCGATGAATACAAGGAAATCGTCATAGGCGGCAAAGATGGCGTTCTGCATGTCCTGTCATTCAACGGCTCGACATGGAGCGAGGTCTGGTCACGCCAAACCAATCTTGACATCAACGCAGCCAATCCCCCCTCCCCAAGCACCGATAACAACATCCGCACGTCACAGGCCGTCGCCGACCTGGACAACGACGGTCATCTGGACATAGTCGTAACCGTGGGGGGATTCGTCCATACGGATTTCGTAGACCGACGCAATGGTGGCGTGTTGGTTTACCGCTACCAAAGCGCAAGTCCATGGAGCTTTGCGCTGATTGAGCCTCTATCACCGGATGGTCTGAGCGGCTGGCCCCAACCCCGCATCGACCAGATCGGGGCCGGGCCTGGCGAAGGCGAGCCGGACGGCTTGTGGGATGGCATCCCCACTTCGCCAGCGGTGGGCGATATTGATGGCGACGGTGACCTGGAGATCGTCGTTCTGGGGATGGACCGGCGCATCCATGCCTGGCACCACAACGGCGTAGCCGTGAATGGCTGGCCGATTTCGCAGTGGGATGGCGACCCCCTCTGGCGGGGCGGACGTTCCTCACCGGCACTAGGCGACATCGACGGCGATGGATTGCCGGAAGTCGTGGTGGGCACGATGAGTCCAATCGTCAATGGCCAACAGAATCAAAACGCCACCATATGGGCGGTCAACGGCGACAGCAGCCTTGTACCCGGTTTTCCGATCAAGACGGAACAGTACATCCACTCTGCACCTGCATTGGGGGATATCGATGGCGACGGTCACCTGGAAATTGTCGTTGGGACGGGAGTAGGTATCGCTAGCGGGAGGTCAAATATCGTCTACGCCTGGAACCACGATGGCACACCCGTCCACGTACTCGGCGGACAGGCATGGCCCCGCGAGACCACGAACACCGTTCTGGCCCCGCCCGCATTGGGCGATATCGATGGCGATGGTGAGTTGGAAATCGTCGTCGGCGAAGGAGGATACGAACTCACGACCAACAATAAATTATATGCCTGGAACGTGGACGGCAACCTAGTACCCGGATTTCCTGTCCTGATTCCATCACCAAGCCCGTGGACCACGGATGCGCTGCCACTTCAATACAGCCCTATCCTGGCCGATTTCGACGGTGATGGCGTCATCGAGATTCTGATCAACCACATCAATAGCTGGGGGTTCGTCATCGTCGAGCCGAATGGCACCATCAGCGACCTCACCGGCCATCAGATGTTGGCGGGACTATGGGCTTCGCCGTTGGTGGATGACATCGACAACGACGGCCTGCTGGAAATCGTAGCTGCCAGCGGCGACTTGAACGGGAAAGGAGAAGTGCGGATTTGGGACAAGAGCGGCTCCGCATCCTCAGCCCGCCCCTGGCCTATGTTCCACCACGATATCAGACGCACGGGGCTGCACACACCTCACCCTTCGCTGGGTTTTCCTGATCAGGTCAAGGTATTCCACCAACAAGGCAGCGGTGCCTTGGCAGACACAATGCTCCCTATTTGGAACAAAGGAGGCGAAACGTTCGATTGGACCCTGACATCCTCGAGCAGCCTGATGCAATTGTCGCCGGCCTCCGGCACTCTGACAGAGACGGCCAGCGTGCATTTGACCATGGATACCAGCGGCCTCAGCAGCGGATGGACAACCATCGGCCAAATCACGGCGACAGCCACTTATGAAGGGCGGACAATTACCGGCAGTCCCAAAGTCGCGCCGGTGTCGGTGTACGTGGGGGACGTGTACCGCATCTACCTACCCATGGCCTTACGGAGACACTAAATGCAAGCCTTATCACCTTCATTTCAGCCAGATTTCTGGACTGTGCTCAAAGACGCCATCAACCGGACGATCAGAGGGGAGCGCCAACTTCCCCCATGGTGGCTGCGGGATGTCGGCGGCAGTGATTTCAAACGCACCGGGGAGGAATTCCTGCGCCACTTCATCGAAATCGCACACCTTACCCCACAAGCCCACGTACTCGAAATTGGCTGCGGCAGTGGGCGTATGGCGCTGCCCCTCACCCGCTACTTACAAGGCGGCACCTACACCGGCATCGACATCACCCCCAAGTCCATTGCCTGGTGCCAACAGCATATCTCGCGCCGTTATCCGCACTTCGCCTTTGTCCATGCCGATCTCTACAACAAACGCTACAATCCCGGAGGCAGATCACAGGCCCACACGTACACCTTCCCTTTCACCGAGCAGAGCTTCGACTTCATCTTCCTCACCTCGGTCTTCACGCACCTGCTTCCTGCCGACACAACCCACTACCTGGAAGAAATCACCCGCCTGTTAGCGCCACAGGGCAATGCCCTGCTGACCTTCTTCCTGCTGAACGAGCGACAAGCGGAACTCGCTGCTGCCGGGAGTAACGACATCCAATTTCAGTACGGAGAAGGGCCGTATCGCATCCGGGATATGGGCATCCCGGAAAGTGCTGTAGCTTATCAAGAAGGCTATATACTGGAGCAACTGACGATGCAAGGACTCGTACTACAAAGCCCAATCTATTACGGGACCTGGAGCGGCCGGCCCGACGGCCTTTCGTACCAGGATATACTAGTCGCACAACACGTATGACCGGTCCAACATCCCTGCCCACGGTCGCTGTCATCATCCCCAACTGGAACACCCGCCGGTGGCTACCGGGTTGCCTGGATGGGTTGCGCGCACAGACCTTCCAGGATTTCGAGGTGGTATTGGTCGATAACGGATCCAGCGACGACTCGGTAGCCTTCGTGCAAGCCGAATACCCGGAAGTGCGCGTTGAGGCTTTGCCGGAGAACCGCGGATTCGCGGCAGCCGTCAACCTTGGAATTGTAGCCACACAAAGTGAATTTGTAGCGCTGCTCAATGTCGATACACAGCCCATACCTGTGTGGCTCAACGCATTGGTCGCGGCATTGGATGCTGCACCACCCAACGTAGGCGGCGTCGCTTCGAAGATGCTTCAACTCGCCGATCCCACACGCATCGACAATGCCGGCGATACCTTTAGTTGGTATGGTTCGGCACGCAAGCAGGGAATGGATGAACCTGCGCATGGCTATACCACGCCACGAGAGGTGTTCTCCATCTGCGCGGGTGCGGCTCTCTATCGCCGTGAATTTCTACAAGTGGTGGGGACCTTTGACGAACGCTTTGGGAGCTATCTGGAGGACATCGATCTGGGGTTACGGGGACGCTTGCTCGGTTATCGCTATATTTACGAACCTGCCGCCGAAATCCTGCACCAGAGTCACGGCGCGGGCACGCCCCATGCGCGCTATGTCGCCTGGATGATGCGCAACCGCCTGGCTGTTCTGACCAAGAACGTCCCCCTGAAGCTGCTGCTGAAACACCTCGGAACCCTGCTCTACGGCCAGTTCTACTATTTTTTGGCCTATAAGCGGCCATGGCACGCTCTCAAAGGATGGGGAGGCTTTGTGCTGCTGTTACCCTATCTGCTGCGCCAACGTCACGAAATCCTGAAGCGCAAGCGGATCTCCGACACTGACCTAGAAGCCCTGCTGAGCAATGCGTTAGGGGAAATCCCGATGAAGACGTTGCTGCGCAGCAAAGTACGGCAACTGTTGGGAAAAGGGTAAGTTACACCGATTTACTGCTGGCGCTTCCACTGCAAATAGGCACGCACCTGCCGCCACAGCTCGCGCGGGCCGCCTGCCCGGACAGCCTGCTGCACCTTGCCCCACCACGGCTTCGTCTTCCGTGCATCGGACAACAGAAAACGTCGCTCTCCATTCACCCGGTCAGCAGCGAAGTATGGCTCGGCGCAAAACTCAACTAATGGGCGGGAAACAACATCCCAGTGATATTGGCGGGCAAGAGTCTCGAAATACGCCTTGTGGCGGGCACGCAGATCAGGGGTCGACAACAACGACAAGAGTGTTTGCGCAAGTCCTTCCACATCCCCCGGCGCAACCAGCGACGCTACACCTTGTGCCGCCAGCGACTCTCCAAGCACATCGCCAACGGTGCAGACCATCGGTAAACCGGCCCAAAGATAATCCAACAGACGGGTGCGAAAAGCAAAACGGGTTTCGGCGTGGCTCAGATGCAGGCTGATGCCCACATCGGCCTCCAGAAGATAGTTTTGGCGCGCCTCATACGTCACCCAGTCGTTGAAGAAAACAAACCGGTCGTAAAGCCCCAAGTCTCGGCTCAAGGTCACGAGATCGTCGACAGCTGAGGTCTGGGCGGAACTGGCATTCGGTCGTCGAGTTCCCATAAAAAAGACTTTAACATCCTCGCGCTGCGCCAGAACCAAAGGCATAGCCCGCACCAACGTTGGCGCATCCAGCCAGTCCCATACCCCACCACCCCACAACAACACCTTGTCGTCAGGCGCGATAGACTGGTGCACGCCCTTCAACACCGGCTGGAGGTGTTGCGGCTGCTCGCGCGGCAACCCAAAAGGAACCACGGTAATCAACTTCTCAAATGTCGGGTCTTGCGCATAGGTATGCGGGTTGATCCGTCCGACCGCCGAAAGCATCCCTAGCCAGTAATCGCGTTGCCGTTCGCTGGCGCACAGAAAGAAATCGCCAATGCGTAATTGGACTTCCAGCGCTTCCTGATACTTTTCGTACGCGTGCATCTGGCGCAAAAGATCGGCGTTGGCCTCGCGTTGCAAACCGGCAAGCAAAAAAGGATCATAGATGTCAACGACCAGTATCTTGTCGAGATGCGTCAAAAAAGGATAGAAAGCCAGGACGATCCCCAACGTAATCACAACATCGCAGTCGGCAATCTGTGCAGACAGGGTGTCGGTGTCTTTGCAAACATACACCTCTGCCCGACCCGGTTGCCCAACAAGAGGTGCATCCATACGCACGTAAGGGGGAACGATCAATTTCACAGGGAAGGTTTCGCTCAAGACGCGGGCAAATTCCCAATACCGAATCCCCGGCCCGGCCATCTTCTCGCCGATGGCATCGTTGGTAATCAACGCAATTGTCGTTGAGACACGCATTATGTTTAGCTCGCCCATAATCCACAGTGGTTGTCAGCTATGTTGACGGTCGCTATCATAACACACCCTCTCAGAAAACCAAGTGTTTTACGCCCATCAAGGTATGGTATAATTCAGCCAACCTGCCGGGCGGCATCCAGCAGGGCATTTTGAAGCTGAAGGTGGAAAAGCAATGTTACGCTCTGTTTACTTCATCAGTGGATGCAAAGCCGGCACCACCTTTGAATACCGCGTCCTGCAAAAGCAGGAGCAGCTTGCCGCGTGCGGCATACATAGCATGGTGCGATCAGATCTGATCGACCGCGAAACACTCTTCCGGGAAGCAGCTGCGCATGATATCTTATATCTCTACCGGGTCGCCTACGATCCACTCATCGAAGCCTTAATCGAACAAGCCCGCGGGCAAGGTGTTCCCGTTGTTTTCGACACAGACGATCTTGTGTTCGAGCCAGACCTGGTGTCCTATGTGGATCCAGTCAAAGCGATGAACGACGAGGATGCGGCGCTGTACTACGAGGGCGTGTGGCGTTATCGCCGGACGCTGCTCGCCTGTGATGCGGTTGTCACTTCGACTGAGTACCTAGCCGACAGAGTGCGCGCCCTGGGCAAGCCGGCCTTCGTGCACCGCAACGGCCTCAGTGAATGGATGATTACAGCAGCGTCCGAATTGCTTCAACGGCCAAAGCCTCCAGCGCACGACAGAATCATCCTGGGCTACGGCAGTGGCACAGCCACCCATCGCAAAGACCTGGCAGAGATAGCTAGTCCACTGGCGAGGATTATGGGGCAGTACTCCAACGTCGATCTGCACATCGTCGGCGCGCTCCACATCGATGACCAAAACCCATACCCGCTGCCAGATAAACTCAAAGCCTTTACCAATCGCATTCAGTACCTTCCCGCTGTCTCCTGGGAAGAATGGCTGACCGTGCAACGTAGTTTCGACATTAACCTGGCCCCTCTGGAGACGGGCAACCCCTTCTGCGACGCCAAAAGCGAGATCAAATATACCGAGGCGGCCATAGTGAACGTCCCGACCATTGCCAGCCGCATCGGCGCTTTCGAGTTTGCCATTCGAGACGGCGAAACCGGGTTCTTGGCCGGCAATGAAAACGAATGGACTGCCAAACTCGATGCGTTGGTCAGCGATCCTAATTTGCGTTGCCACATAGGAGAAGCAGCGCACGCTGAAGTGCAGGTATGTTACGCACCGGAAGTATTGGGGCCGCAACTCGCGCAGACACTGACCGCTATTCAAGCACTGCGCAATCAGCAGGATGGTCCCTCGCCGGTCCCTATCACGAACCAAACGCCCTTGATCCTCAACTGGATTTTCCCGGAGCCAACACTCGGCTCTGGCGGGCATACGGACATCATCCGCATGATGAATTTGTTGGCCAGTTTTGGGCACCAGGTCAACGCTTACATTGTGCCGCGACAGCTATTATGGAAAAAGAGCGACCTGGAGATACGTGAATTCGTGCGCCAACACTTCACCGACATCCCCGGCGAAATCTACAAATGGACCGGAGGCCCGTTGGTGGAATCAGATGCGGTCATACTGACCCACTGGTCCACAGCATATCTGGTCGATGATGTGCATAACACGTCCAAGGTATTCTACTTTGTGCAGGATTGGGAGCCGTTTTTTGCCCCGATGGGCACTGAGTACTTGCAAGCGGAGCAAACCTACAAGATGGGCTTTTCCTGCATCACACTAGGACGCTGGCTCACCAAGCGCTTGCGCGAATGGTACAATGCCGACGCGGACTATTTCGATTTGGCTGTAGATCACACCATCTATTACCCTCGTCAGGTCGAAAAAGCCGATCGCCTTCGCGTGTGCTTCTACGCCCGGCCCGCCACGCCGCGACGCCTCTTCCCTATGGGCATTGAGGCGCTTGAGCGAGTCCACCAGCAACGCCCGGATGTGGAAATCGTCTTTTACGGCGTTGATAACGCAGAGTTGCGCCGGGAGCCAGTCCCATTTCCCCACACCAATCTGGGCATCCTCAATGAACAGCAATTGGCCGAGTTGTTCTCTTCCTGCGACATCGGGATTGTGCTTTCGCCCACCAATTGTTCCCTGGTACCGCCGGAGATGATGGCCTGCCGCTGCGCCGTGGTGGATCTAAACCGCGAAACCGTCATGGGCGTAATGGAACACGAGGTCAACGCGCTACTGGCGGAACCAACGCCGAAAGCCATCGCCGATGCCGTGCTGCGTTTGCTGGAAGACGAACCGCTGCGGCAGCGCTTGGTGGAGACGGCCTATCAACAGGTCAGAGAACGTTCCTGGGAGAAATCAGCGCGACGGGTCGAGGAAATATTGCTCCAAAAGCTGCCCGCTACACGGCGCGGCCGGCAACGTGGGTTATCCGCCAATCTGCCAGCACTGGATGCGCTCCCCGCACATCAACAACGCCGCCTGAATGCCATCCATGCCACCCGTCGCCGGCTGCTTGCTCAGGCAAAGGTCATCCTCAAGACATGGGGCAAATCCCTGTTAGGTTTAGAACAAGGCATAGTGCTAAACGAAGCGCCTGTACGGACATTGGGTGAATTGACAGGTCGGAAGCGAATCGGGCAGCACTTTGTCGCCCGCCAGAACGGCCTGTGCCGGGTGGATGTGCTAATCGGCGCCTACCAGCGTCGCAACACCCGCGACATAATCTTTCATCTCAAGGAATCGCCAACCGCTGAAAGTGATCTCGCTACGGTGCGCCTCAATGCCAGTTTGCTGACGGATCAAGGATATGCCTGCTTTTGGTTCACCCCCCAACGCGAGTCGGGTGGCAAATCCTATTACATCGACCTCGAATCGCCAGAATCCGTGCCGGGAGACGCGGTCACGCTATGGGCTTACTGCGACGCCAACGTGCCTGGCGTCCCCCTACAACGAAATGATCAGTCCAGCCGCGGTCATCTGGACTATTGGCTATTCTACGAAGACGAACGACTTGGAGATGTGGGCGGGCATCCGCTGTTGCGCAACTGGAGCAAACGCGTCACCCTTATGGACCGCATAAGAAAGGGCGTGCACGTTCTTGCGACTCAAGGCCCAGGAGGTTTGCAACGCGAGCTAGTGAAGTATTGGAAGTGGAGAACGGGACGGGTATAAATGAGGAAAATCAGGATGCTCTATTTTTCCGAAACAAACGCTCGCGCCACCGATTGAAACCGTTCATCAGCCGCATCACACGACCTTGACTGATAGCCTCAAGGTGCTGCTCGAGCTGGATGAACTGCTCCTGTAAAGATGCATTGCGCTGTCCGGCAGCGATCAGTTGCGCCTCATATTGACGCAGGGCCTCGTGCAAGCTAGCGATTTGCGCCGCGTGCTGTTGGGTCTGGCGCTGTATTGCATCCGCGTACCGCCCAACACCTTCGAGGAAGATGTGCCGAAGCGCATCGTCGTCAACGGGGGCGGCGCTGAACTTTCGCCATGCATCATCGAAGATAGACCATAGCTCTTCAGCACGCCGTTCGGGGGTGTAGCGAGTATAGACAGAGTGACGCGCGGCCTCGCCCATAGCCAGACGGCGTTCAGGATGATCGAGCAACATCTGCAAAGCAGCACGCCACTCGTCAGATGTATCGACCAGAATACCGTCCTGCCCGTCAGCGATGGCATATTCGTAGGCTTCCACACGGCTGGCAATCGTGGGCACACCCACCAGCGCCGCCTCGACAAACTTAATCTCACTCTTGGCCTGACAAAAGGGGTTGTCCTGTTCGAGTGGCGCCAGGTTGATGTCGGCCTGAGCGATCAGGTGCGGCAGTTCACGCCAGGTCACGTAGGGCGTGCGGCGGATACGATCCCAAAACGGCTCAAATGCCGGTCCCAGGTTCAGGTGCCCACCAATGTGCAGCCAGACTTGAGGATAGGCCGACATGATCCACGCCAACGGTTCGGCGATCATCTGAAAATCGCGGTTGTGGGAGCCGGTGCCGCTGAAATAGGCAATGACAACAGGTTGTGGCAGGTCGTCTAGACCTAGTCTTCGCTGTCGCTCGGCCCACGCTTGCTCAGAGAGGTGGAACATCTCTGCGCCAGGGGCGTTGCGATTGACATAAGCCGGTTTCCCCCGTTGCCGCGCCTCTTGCGCCAGAAATTCGGTGGTGGTAAGCACGCAGTCGCAACGCTGAAAAGTCTTTTCCAATTGCGCCAGGTCAGATCGAAAACGGCGGGCGGCCTCTGGTGAAAGCGTATCCACAAAAGCAATGTGTGTTTCCAGCTCGGGTACAAAAATCAAGTCATCCGTTTCGAAGACAACCGGCTTGCCCTGTGCGTGCGCCAGTTCGATGACGAGATTGAGCAAAGGACTATATGGAACGCGATGCAAGACAAAAATGTCATAATCGAAAACGTTGGTCAGAAATTGTGGATCGTCGGCCTCATATAATGCGGTGACGATATTCTGCAACGCCAACTGCTCTTGCTGGTGAACACATCGGTATCGGCGTGTATCACCGCCTATACCGCTGACAAAGAGAACGCTATTCACAGTCGTACCCGGCATCACGCCTCATCTTCCCCTAGACTTCTGTCGCCAGTTCTGCACACCTAACAGTAAGCGCATGAGTCTGCCATTTTTTAGTCCTGTAACCTGCGCTTCCATACGCGCAACTTGGGCACGCAAATCAGAAATCTCGCGTTCCCGCAGCCTCGCTGCCGCGTGCTCGTCGACAAGCGCCGCGCGTAGATCGGTCGTCTCACGTTGCAGCAGCCACCAACGCCGCTCGAAATCCCGTGCTAAGTCCGAAATAGCGACATTTGATTGACGAAACAACCCAGCCCAAGGGGTGAGATAAGACACGTCGTAATCCACATCACGGACAAAACCCTGTCTGGCGAACAACTCGGCCCAATACTCAGGTGGATGCACATTGATATGCGTCGCCTCCCGGTAATCCAACGGGGTAGACGAAAAAAGTACTTGATCCGTGTGTTGGCAAAAATTGACCAAAGCCTCGCGGGCCTGTGCAACCGGCAGATGCTCCAACACCTCCAGGCTAACAATGAGATCATAGCGCCGCGACAAGGGAACCGTAATGGAGCCGACCTCACAGCAATCGCGCACAGACTCATGTACGTTCTGGATCGCATACTCCGATATATCTATCCCATACGCCTCAACACCGCGTTCCCTCAGTTTTTCCACCAAAAATCCCATCGCACAACCGGCATCGAGCGCAGTTTGGGGATGAAGATCGGTCACAATATACTCAGCTACCTTGTCAAAAAAGGAAAGCCAACCCGCATCACGTTGATATGGTCGCCCGCAATCATGGGCGTAATAATAGGCGTCATATTCTTTCGTATCGACAGACTGCATCGTAGTATCACTCATATTTGTTTACAATTTCTGTTCAATTTTTGGAACACTCCCATCGACCACTTAATGTAACCAGCCCATACTTTTCAGCATTTTCTGTAACACGAACGCGGAATGGATATAGACGATCATGATAATCGTACATCTCAGAATCATCCTCACTCACAACAGCAACAGAAAGCGTGTAAGAACCTTCTAATAAGGGGAGAGCACCTATGTGATACAAAACCTTACCCTCCCCCTCAACAGATGGGAACTTTAGCCCGCTAAAACGGGTGTTTGGCCCAGTGATATGTGTCCCGTCACTGCGATAAACTGCCAAACCAAACACTGGCCGCTCGATACGTTCCTGCGTCTGATAATGCATCACCACAGTCAAAGGTTCTCCGGTTTCGAAGAGTTGCGTTTCCCTATCGCCTTTCCCTAACAGTTGCACCTGTATGATTTGCACGCGTCCAGTGCCCCAGCGAGACCCGTTCTCAGTATGCAACTGTCCCTCAGCTTTCTCCCATGCATGCATTGTATAACGCTGCACCGCAGACTCGGCCGCACCGTCTGCCTGCACACTACCAGCATCCAACCAGATCGCTCGAGCGCAGTGCGCTCGCACAGCATCAGCACTATGAGACACAAACAGCAGCGTAACTCCGTCTACACGCATGCGATCAATGCGCTCAAAGCACTTCCGTTGAAACGCCGCATCCCCCACCGCCAGCACCTCATCCACCAGCAAGATCTCCGGTTCCATATTGACCGCCACGGCAAACCCCAACCGCACGTACATCCCCGAAGAATAGTGCTTCACCGGCACGTCGATAAACCGTTCCAGTTCCGAAAAGGCCACAATCTCATCGAAACGACGATCCACTTCCCGGCGATTCAATCCCATAATGGAGGCATTCAGGTAGACGTTCTCTCGGCCGGTCAGATCAGGATGAAAGCCGGCACCCAGTTCTAGCAACGCACCCACGCGGCCGTTCACCGTAACCGTGCCAGAATCAGGTTCGAGGATGCGCGCGATGAGTTTGAGCAGTGTGCTCTTCCCGGCCCCGTTCGCGCCGATAAAGCCGACCGTCTCCCCACGCTCAATAGTGAAACTGACGTCCTGCAACGCGTGCAGATCATCCTGGATATGAGGTTGCCGCCAACGTCCAAAGTTGACCAACACCTCCTGAAATGAGCGCGAGCGGCTCCGGTGCAGATCGAAGGTTTTGGAGACGTGATCGAAAACGATGATGGGTTCTGTCACAACCGATACCCACTCACCCCTGCCGCCGCCATACGAGCAACAAGACCACGCCTACCAACAACAACCCTACACCGCCAAAGAACAGCCACGAACCGCCGCCCGGCTTGCCGTATTCCGGCGCAGTTCCAGCCGGCGCTACATCCCCGGACGATTGCGCTTCTGACGCGGGCGCGGCGGCACTTTCAGGCGTGGACGGCGCTGACCCGCCGGAAGAAACCGGCTCAGTAGAAAGCGATACGCCGCCAGCGGGCGTTTCAGACGGAGCCACAGTTGCGGGAGCCACAGTTGCGGGGGTATCCGGTGACAATGTTCCCGCCGGTACCGAAGTCATGGGCGTCTCAGCCGTGGATGACGTTGCGCTTGCGGTCGCAGTCGCTGATGGCGTCGCAGTTGCCGTCTTCGTGCCCGAAGGAGTAGGAGTCGACGTTACAGTGATTTTACCCCCCACAGGTGTCAACGTTGCAGTAGGCTCCAAAGTGGATGGGGTAGCGACTGGTGTATCAGCGGGCGGTTCTTGTGTGGGCGGAGGGTCGGTCGGTGGTTGCGTGGGCGGCGGCTCGGTCGGCGGACCAGGTGTGGATGTCATAGTCGGAACAGTCCAGTTCTCCTGAAGCGACGGCATCGCCCATGCCACCGGCATCACAGCCAAACTGGACAGTGCCAACGTAACCAGCAGCCATCCGATCAACATCCAATGTCGCTTATTCATCGCTCATTCTCCCTGTACTATCTGATAGCAAGTGTGCACATTGCTGTCAACGCGCAGATCGACATCGTACACAAGCACCCCGGCGTCATTCGCGCTAGGAAGAGCTTGCGAAGGACATAATACCGCATTTTGGGGCATGTGCAAGATAAGGCGTGCCGGGACATCTACCAAGCCCGCCTGCTTCTGCCACAACAGATGATAAGTTAGCGTGCCATCGGTGTTTTGTTGAACAACGTCGTCTGGCAAAGTGTACGTAAAATAGACCACGGCCTGCGACGCAGTCGGCAAGAGCAGTGCCTGTTCGAAAACAGCGTAGGCTCCCTCAGGCGCTGCCGTGACACGTGCCATTCCATCCCATGTACCCTTCCTGACGACGAACTCCTCTGCTATCGGATGCCGGCTGGCCTCCACCAACTGCGCCCCCTCCGGGACATAAAGGCGCAAATAGGCCCAGTAACAGCGATCCATCATCTGCGTATATTCAGGGTCGTAACGCGATCCAGGGACACAGGCGATATCCACCTGGCTCGTGTGCGTGTAAGCCATCGTCATTGTCGCGCGCGGCGGCGATTGGGTGAGATCGACCTCGTAGGTGAACGCGCGGTCGAGTTTGCCGCTGGCCTTGTTGTAGCCCAGATTCGCCTCCACGACCATCGCGTAATCACCTTCCGATGCACGCAACCCGCCATCCCATCCACGCGCCGCTAGCAACGCCCGCACATCCGCGTCGCCAAAGTACACCTGGATATGCTTTTCGTCCACAAGCTGCTTCCCGGCCTTCGCCAGTGCCAACCAATCTATGTCCCCCGCGGAGATGCGCACCATCACCGCTTCGGCAAACGGCTCCATAAACGCTTTGCGTTGCAGCCACCACTCGGCATCCATTTGCCCATCCTCAGGCGCCCATGTGCTGTAGAGTTGGTCGAGCAAGGTCGCACCGGTTACGGGGGCGTCGAATCCGGGCAAAGTCATTGGGCCGAGCGGGTCGAGCAGACGTTGTGCCGCGTATTGATCCACGGCGATGACCCCATCTACCGTAACCTCATGGCGCGGTCGATACAACTCCAGGGCTTGGCGTACCGCCGTCGGGAAATCGGGCGACCAGTTACTGTCGCGGAAGACCAGCAATTCTATCCCCATAAACTGCCGCAGCGGCTCCGGCGAAAGTGGATAAGGCTGAGTGAAATCGTCGGCGGCATAACTATCGCTAAATTCCATCTGCGCGATCTTTCCAGCTTCGACGCGCACCTCCCCCACCCCGGTGATAAATCCGCCGCCGGGCCGCAACTCACTCTCGTTGAGCACGAGTAGCAAATAGGTGCGCGGCGAGTCCAGTCCCAGCAAAGACGGTCCAATCTCCGCCAGAGCCAGCCCGTCATCCAACAGCGGCAGCAAGGCCCCCAATTGCCGCAATGGGCCTTGCAAGCGTCCCGGCAGGGCATCCACGTCGAGCGTCGCGTAAGCCGTCCTTGCGCGGGTGACGGCGGACTGTGCGCGCGGCAGGTCAGGCGCGAGCCGAGTGAAGACATCCGGCAGCATCTCCAACACCGGCTCACCGGCCTGGAACGCCACCATAGCCGGTTCCACCGCATCCCACAACAGAACTCCGGCTTGTGTCAAGCTGTCTGCTATAGCGAGCAAAGCTGGAGCATCGCCCGCGAGTACGCCCATCTTCGGTAGCCAGCGAAACGCCGGCCCCATTCCGGCCAGCCAGCCAAGGTTGCGCCGCAACACCACCACATCGCGCCGTGTCTCGTGCAGCAGCGTCCCAAATGCAGTCGCATCCGTCGCCAGAGGATCACCCTCTAGCAATGTCTGGGCTGTCTGCAACGAGCGCAGCAACGATCCCGCCGCGACCGCGGACTGCACACCCCAAATCACCAGCAGAAGCACGCCCAGTACAACCAGGCCAAGCGCAATCTTCCTCTTATGTTGTGCAATTACGGACATACAACATCCCCCTCCACAATCCGACACAGAGGCCGGTCTACCGCGAAATCTTCCGGCTCAGCGACCTCATGCCCAACCTGTGCGAATAAAAACTTCCGGTAACTCTCCTGCCACCATAAATCCCGGTCGACGACCAACACGTCAGGCCGCAAGCCCTCAGCCTCCTGCGCATACCACAACGCAAAAGTATACCGATCGCTCTGCATCGTAATCAGCACCGCGTCTGCCGGTGTGGCATCCAGGACACGATTGAACCAAACCACAGCTTCCTGATCCCGGCTCACGTCCATAGCCTGCCAGTTCCAAACAAGCAACACAAGCGGCAGGATCAACGTCACCCATGCGGGCAAGCCCTGATCAACCAGCCAGCGCAAGCCCGCGCCGAGCAAAGGCACAACCAGCGGCAGCAGCGGCAGGAGGTACATCAACGAATCCGGCGTAGCGTAACCGACCGCAAACAGGCTCAATAAACCACCTGTTATCGCCAACCCCACCACTTCCCATCGCGAAAGTGCAAACGATCCGCGCTCGCTCCATCCTAGCCAGCCGCCGAGCAGCACCAACGCGCCACCCACCGGTGTAAATTGCCGGGCGACAAGCGCCGCCCATGCCGCCAGCCGCGCAGGCCACTCGGCCAACGGTAGCCCAAAGGCATAACCCCAATACAACCGCGCCCGCACCACGCCCCACCATCCGGCAAAGGTGCGCAAGTCACCCCACGGCTGCGGCCAACGGCCCAACAACGGCAAAAAGGCATAGGGCAGCAAACCAATACCCAGGCCCATCAGGTAGCCGGTAACAGGTAGGCGGTAGACAGGGGGATGAAACCGCAATTTGGAGATGGTGATCCTATGACCTCTTAACAAATAGACAGCCCACAGTGGCATCAGGAACACCAACGTCGGATGCACCGCCATCCCCAGTCCGCACACGATGCCCGCCAAAACCCACTGCCAATTCGCCACTTGCAACTCATAACTCATAACCCGCCATTCATGATTCGCCAACGCCGCAAAGAACGCTACCGTCGTGTAAACCTCCGCGATGAGCGCCTGTGACCAAAACAATGGGGCAAAGGCCAACGCGAGCGCCGCCGCGAGCACAATCCATGGGGATTTCTCGTGACGCTGTAACGTTAGCGCCGTTAGCGCCACCGTCCCTGCCGCCATCATGGCTGAAAGCAAGTTCAACCGCCATGCCGGATCACGCAACGGCAGGAATAGGAAGGTACGCGCCAGGACAAGGTAGAGGGGGAATCCAGGCGGATGCGGCATTCGTCCTGCCGCCGCCGCCGCGATAAAGTCGCCGCCGTCCGCGCCCCAATGCGCCCAGGTCAGCGATGGCGCCATCGTCAGCATATACACCAGCAGGGCGATCCCCCCAGCCACGAGAGGTATCGGCAGACGTGCCCGAGCGTTCATTTCGCCACTTGGCGCAGCAAACCGGCCGCCAGCCCCAAACCCTGCACGACTACGCGAAGCAGCGTCACGCCAGGCCAAGCTAACGCTACGGCCCGGTCGCGCCGCCAGGCCCAGCGCACGAAAGACAACGTCGTCGCCAGGAAGAGGGCGAGCAGTAGCAGGACCGCAATCCACACCAATGGCCAGAACACGGCGGCGATTGCGGCCAACCCAAGCGCCACCACCAGCGCGAACTGGGATTTCAACGTGGGATCGGTATGCGCGTCGCCGGAGATCTTGTCGGGATAACGGACGTAGAGCAACGCGCGCCAGTACCCAAAGCGCGCCTTTCGGGCGAGATAGCGCCGCAGCGTCGCCGGATGGCGGTGCCAGACCCAAGCGTTGGGCACGAAGACGAGCCAATGCCCGGCCCGCGTCAGGCGAAAGGACAAATCCACGTCCTCCGCTGCGATATACGCCGTATCGAATACGCCATGCTTCACGAACAACTCCCGCCGGTATCCTGCCGCGTAGGTGTCCACGAAATCAATACGCGGCAGTTCGGCCATCCGCTCGTAGCGGATCTCGAACTCCAGTTGCGTCAATCGGGCAATCAGAGCGGGCTGCTTTGTCCGATACGTCCCCTTTACGCCCATCACCCGGGGATCATCGAACGGCGCGAGCATTTGTGCGATCCAATCTTCCGCCGGTTCACAATCGGCGTCGGTGAACAGGATGATCTCCCCCTGCGCGACTGCGATGCCGGCATTACGCGCCGCCGCAGGTCCTCCATGCTCGACACGCAACACACAATCTGCGCCGGCTTCCTGCGCCGCCTGGGCTGTGGCATCGGCAGAACCATCGTCCACAACAATAATTTCATAGCGAGCACGGTCCACCGTCTGCCGTGACAGCGCCCGCACACAGGCGCCGATCACGTCCTCCTCCCGATAGGCCGGCACAATCACCGAATAGTCAGGACGATCCATGCACCCTCCGCGTAATCTGCGATCCCAATGCCAGGATACCTGCCGCGATCAATGGCGGCCCCATCACCACCAGATGCAACACCAGGCCAATCGCCAGCGCCAAATCGTATGGCACATCGAACAGGCTCAACGACACCACGCAGATCCCCTCGTAGACGCCCAGACGCGCCGGCGTCGGCACAACGGCATTTCCGACCATCAGCGTCGCCAACAAAAAAACGGCAGCGACCGGCGAATCGACGCCAAACGCGCGCATCACGGCCCAGTTCGAGACCGCGCCAAGCCCCCAGGTGATCACCGTCCACAAAAAGACGCGGCCTGAAGCCTGGGCGCTTTGCAGTGAATTCAATCCCTGCGCCAATCGCTGTAGACGCGGCAGCAGCGCCTTGTCCCATCCCGCCGGGAAACGCGCCAGAATGAGCGCGGCCCAGCGAAACAGTACCTCTTGCCAGCGCAACCCGGCCCATAGCACCAGGCCACCTACCAACAAAATCCCCGCCGTGCTCCATGTCGAGTTGGAAAACCATTCAGGCAAGGGGGCGAGCGCGAGCAACAACAGACCGCACAGCAGCAGTGCCAGCAGATCCCACACTTTTTCCAGAGCCACACTCCCCAGAGCCTCCGATGCGCCCGCCACACGCGTCACAGCCGGCTCTACGTCTCGCGCCACATCCTGCTCCATGTCCTGCGCCCCGTTACGCTCCGGACGCAGCCACATCGCACGCACCAGATCGCCGCCGCGCATCGGCAAGACCATATTCGCCACCTGCCCCACCAACAACGCCGTCAGCGCGGGCCAAAAGCGCAAGTCAGCGCGCCACAACAACGCCTGCCAGCGCCAGACCCGCGCGAAGAACGTTCCAATAATCACCAGAACGCCGACCAGAACCCAGGTGTAGTTCGCCGTCTGCAATGCGCTGAGGACCTGTCCCCAATCCAATTCGCGGGTCAGTAGCCACACTGAAACGACCATCACGCCAAGGCTCAAAATCCAACGGAGCACTTGTGTCTGTGTTTTAAGTTTTGCCAGCCATTTGTCCATAGTCAATCGCTCACGTAAGAAATCCAGGTACTTCCTAGAGGCGTCCAACTACCGTTACTACTGATCAGGTTGCCGGTTGCATAAACAGGATCGCCCAAGCTGAACCAACACCAGCGCTGTACCAATCGACCGCCATCATTCGGATCACCGAGGCCACCATCCACTGCCGTCAGGAAAAACTGCCACGTCTCGCGCAAGAACTCGGTCATCCGCTCCGGCGGAAAGCCATAATCCGCCGGCATCGGTACGCCGAACTCGGAGATAATGAGCGGCTGTCCGACGTACCCCCGCGAGGACATCCAACGGCGGAAGTCGTAGATTTGCGAGCGAAAGACGCTGAGATTTCCGGAGTCGTCGACGCCGAACAGCACGCCAGTATTGTCGGGAATGCCGGGTGGAATATCCACGCCCCAGGAGTCACGCTCTTCGTGCAGCATGTAGTTGTGGATGTGCCACGCCTGTGTCGGAAGCGCCCCGCCGAACTCAGTACGGTAAGCCTCCAGAACGAGATCGAGGTAACGCAAGCGTAACGGTGTAGGCTGGGCGATCCCCCCTGCCGCCACCACCGCCGATGGATCCCCGGCTTTGATCGCATGGTAGGCTTCATGGTACAGCCGCGCATACGTCGTCGGCTCGACGTTGTCCTGCCAACGTACGTCCGGCTCGTTGGAAATCAGCCACGTGGAACCGGGCCGCGCCGCCGCCACCGCCGTCAACGTCCCGGCAGCGGGCCTGAGTTGACCACCGGACATGCGCACCGTGGGCATATAGGCCACGCCTGGTGGCAGCGCGGTTGAGCTGCGCGCCGCCCAATCCATCACCCAGCCCACGCGGAGCGTGCCAAGATCATACGTGGCATTGTCGCCGCTCGGCAGCGACACGCCCAACCGGAATCGCTCATGCGCTGGGACGGTGAACCCCGAGGGTACAACTATAACGGGCGACTCTGTAGGTAAAGGCGTTTCGGTTGGCGGCAGCGTTTCCGTCGGTACAGGCGTCTCCGTGAATGTAGATGGGTCTACCGTCGGGCGCGGCGTCGCCGGCGTTCCGGCGCGACGCGTTGGCGTTGCGGTCGGTTCGAGCGTCGCCGTCGCGGTCGGCGGAGGCGTGCGCGTCGCCGTCGGCGTGGCGGTGGACGAAGCGATCGGTTCCGCCGTCCGGGTAGGAACGAGCGGCTCCGGCGTCGGCGAAGGGATACCCGTCGGCATGCTTGTGGGTGTGGGGGGAAGCGGTGTCGCCGGACGCAATGCCGGGGCGCCTAACAGCATCAATGCTGCGCCAGCCAAGATCAGGCCAACGGCAATCACTGGCAAGGCTAAAGATTTGCGCTGCCGTGCACGGGCAGAATCAGGACGCGCGTTGTCCGGTGCAACTGCCGGGATAGGCGACTCTTCCTGCCGGCGGTGTAACGCAATCACGTTCTCACGGATCCGCGCTTTATCCGCTTCGGTGAGGAATGGTCGCGCCAGCAATCCCGTATAGACTTCCAGACTCTCCTGGCTGCGTCCTTTTTCCGCCAGATAGGCAGCCTTCATTTCAGCGACGGTATAGCGACGGCCGGGTTCCTCATAAGCGACACCTTTGTCGTACCAATCTAACGCGGCCTGCTCTTGCCCCATCTTCTCATGGACGGTAGCCAGGTTGGCGCACATCATCGCCTTGTCGAAATCCGAGATATCGCTGGCAAGCAGCGCCTGCAATACCCTGATCGCGCCAGGATAATCTCCATCTTCCACCAATCGAGCAGCCTTGTGCGACGCTTGCAAATAATCGTTGTAGTCCATCAGCTATCCCTAGATGATACGTAATTCGTATCCATATTAGTGTTCCGACATCGAGCGCAGCGTGGGGTCTCCCAACAGCACAAAGCTGATCTCCGCATCTTCCGACTGCGCCGCGTGCCAGCCAACCAGCAACGCATCGCCGATGGTCGCCCCATCGACCAAGGCGCGTTGGAAAGCCAGTGTCATCGCCGACTGCTCGCCGGTCGTCGTCTCCGCCGTAGGGCCAACGAAAGCAGTGACGCCCTTGGAATGACGCAACCACGCCTCACCGAGTCCCATCTGGGTGGGATGCGTGAAGTTTGCGGCGAGACACGACCACACCACCACAACCGTCGGGCCATCCCACACGCCGGCATCGTCCACAGTGAGAAACTTCTCGTCGCCCAGAACGGGCAGGCTGCCGTGCCCGCTGTAGACCAGTACCCCCGGCGCAGCACGCAGCCAGCGCAGCAAATCGCGGCGGGTATCGCTTTCGTCGTCGCCCAGACGCAGATCAGGCGCAAACACCTCCGCCAGCGCACTCGTCATCGTGACAAATTCCGGTTCGTCGTCGTGCAGCAGCAGCAGACGCGAGGTCGGCTGCCAGGCCAGCGTTTTGGCGACCATCGCCCGCACCTCAGCGACGGTCGATGCAGGGAAACGGCCCACCGCGACCAGCGGCGTACCATCGTCACCAAGCACCAACGCGTGCTCGGAGGCCGTATCCCCCAGAAAAGCAGTACGACCCCACCCTGTCGGCACGAGCGTGGAGTCCGCCTGCCACATCGCCCGTGGATCGGCGGAAGCGTCGCCCACCAGAAGCACATAACGCAGGTGGCCGCGCGCGTGCAGCGTCGTCACCGCCGCACGGATCGCCTCGACTCCAGGTGCACCTGTGCCGAAAACGTCATAGATTTGCTCCGGCGTCACCACAACCACGGATAACCCTTCAGCGATGCGCGCTTCGACCAATGGGACAAGCGCCGCGTGGAAAAAGTGTGGCGCGATGATCAAGTAATTTACTGCCAACGCGTCCATCTCAACGGGTTCTCGCTGGCGCACCACGTCGGGCGCGGGCACGGACTCCAGCAGGCCGATCCAGCCTTGCTCGCCAGGACGCTGCTCGATACACACCCGCCCGGCGGCGTCGCGCTCGACCAGACCACCATGCGACGCCCCGTTCTCGCTTAGCAACAGCGTAGCTACACGTCCATCTGAAACCCCTTCCCAACATGCCGCCGGCTCCGGCCCCACGATCCAGCTTTCCCAACCGCCCGTATAGGTCAAAGCACGCTGCCAGGTCACACTGATGCGATCCAACCACGTCACCTCGACCGGCGCTTCGGTATCGCCCGGCGAGATCAACACCAGTTCATTATCACCCTGACGCGGCGCAGGAGCCGTCACCGTCCACACTTCGAGCGCGTTGCCATCCCAATAATGGTCGTCCACCAACTCCCCGTTCCACAAGACGCGAACGTGATGATCGGGGTTTTGCGGCATGCTGCTCTGGCCCCAAAAATGCAGGGACAGCGTCACCGGCGCGGGGAGCGCTTCGGTCAAGGTGACGGTCAATGTGAGCGCGGGGGCAGCGTTGAACGAAGTCCACAACCACTGCGTATCCGGGGGGGCGGTGGGGCGGTAGACATTGTCCTCTTCCAGCCAGAGCGTGGCGGCGGTTGCGGTCTGGTATTGCGCCGGCGATGTGACAGCCACCAGTTCTGCCATCGCGGGTGTCCCAGCCGCATCGAGCGCAAGGTGATACGCCCCCACCGGTCCCAGGCGGTCCGGCGCAGTTTCACCGTAGAAGAACAAACCGGAGCCGTTATCAGAGGGAAGCAAAAGTGCGGAAACCGCTTCCCCGCTGTGGGTCAAGCGGATGTTGTCCAATGCAAGCGTTGCGGGATCGAGACCCTGCGCACGCCACCAATCCGGGCCGAGCCAGCGAGGGCCATCGCCGCGAACCAGCAGTGTCCAACCGGCGGCGGTGGCGGACGCCAAAGGTGTGGGAACCCGATCCACTTCCGGCGATGGCGCAGGCTTCGCTCGACATCCCGCGAGGCAGACAAGCACCAGCAGCGCCACTCCGATCCACAGTGTACGCTTCACTGCTGCCGCTTCCACATTAAGATGCCCGCTCCGATGAGGCCCGCGCCGACAATTCCACCAACGATCAACAGCCATGCAGAAAGCATATCTTCCACCGTCACGCCCAGCGGCGAACCCGACACCGGGCTGCGTGTAGAACCGGGGTCGGGCAATGGCGTGCCCAGAGAAGGCAGAGGATTGGCTGGGAGCGCGTCCGTAACGAAGAGTGGGACAGTAGAGGCTGCCGACTCCGGCACTATCTGTGTCGCGGTGGCCTGCGCACCCCTTCCGGATTCCGGGACGGACACCGGTGCAAGGGTCGCCGTGGCTGTGACAGCCGCCTGCGTAAGAGCAGCGCCAGGAGCAGATGTGGGAGGCAGCGTCCAGGTCGGAACGGGAGTCGTCGCCCGTGGCGTAGGGGTGAGTGTCGTTGTTGGCGTCATTGTACCACACTGCCCGGTGACGTTGAGCGTGATTGTAAAATCCTCAGTTCTGCCGTCACGGTATTTCACGCGCAAGACGTGGGATTCGGTGGAGCACGGACAGAACTGGCGTTGATCATCGCCACTGACAGCCATATTGTCGAAAAAGATCGCCGTGATGTTGTTTGTCTGCCAATATAAGACCGCACATTCCCCGGCAGTCAGATCGGTTTTGTCAGCCCAGAAGCGGACGTTGGAATTGGGGGTCGGCGATGGGGAAGGTGTCGGTGTAGGTGTGGATGTAGCCGTGGGTGTGGGGGTCAGGGTTGGCGTGAGTGGAACCGTCGCGGAAATCGGCTTGGTAAAACTGTTTAGGGTGCCGTCAGCAGGTAAATCCTGAAGCTTGTAATAATAGATGGTGCCTGGTATCACGTTGGTGTCTGTAACCACATAGGAAGCGCCCGCACCCTCATCCAACGAGCCGATGAAACCAGGGCCGGAGATGTCCACGTAGCCATCACCCTCAGTCAGACTTCGCCAGAGGCGAAAGCCCAGATTGTCTGTCTCACTGGCGGTCGCCCAATCCAGAACAACGCATACTTCTATATCATCTCCACAGTCTGTACTACTCTTGGCAGTAAAGCTGATAAGCGTCACAGCAGCCCACACCACAGTCAAAGCAAATGTCATTGCAACGAGCGCCAACAACAGCGCCCTGACCCGGCGTAACACGCCCCACACATCGCCGAGGACGTGGTGCCCGGCAGTGAAAAGCCTTTCGCGGCGCAATTGTCCGGCAGCGCGCCGGTAGAAGCAGCGACCATCGCGCTGGGCCTCCACGACCCGCCCCAACACTGCGTCAGGAGGCCAGAGAGGATCGAATCCCATGTGCCCGTCCCCTTTCGTGAGGATGCGCCCGTGACGGCGTCCCAGATAACGGTGCAAAAACGCGCCCTGCGCACCGCGAACGACCACCCAATCCCCAGGAATCAGTGCTTCCGCCGTCACCGGCTGGACGACGACTTCATCCCCCGGACGCAATGTAGGCAGCATACTACATCCGCGCACACGCAGGCGCATCGGGCCAGGTAGCTTATCTATGATCAAATCCAACCAGACCATCGTCAAATCCCTCTACCGCGATTATACTTGAAAGGTTAGTGTTTGCAACGGAACAGCAAACGGTGAACGGGAGGGGAATTGGTTGCTTTGCATGTCTGCCATGTTATAATTGAAGCACGTCGATGCAGAAATACGCGCAGACGTTTAAACAGATCAAAAGGAGCCATTTATGAGCCTGGCTGTCGTGATTTTAGCTGCGGGGAGAAGCACAAGGTTCGCATCACGCGTCCCAAAAATCCTGCACCCCTTAGGCGAACGCCCGATGTTGGCCCACGTCCTCGATCTGGCAACGCGCCTCACCGGTACACCACCAGTGCTCGTTGTGGCCCCGGATACAGGGGAAGCCATCCGCGCATGGGCTGGAGACCGCGCCCGGTACGTCGTCCAGTCAGAGCCGTTGGGGACAGGGCACGCGGTGCTGCAAGCGCGCTCGTTGCTCGAAGGCGAGGCGGAGCACGTTCTGGTGCTCTATGCCGACACGCCGCTCGTGCAGGAGACCACCCTACGCCATCTGGTAAAACAACACGTCGCGCAGCAGGCTGCTGCCAGCATCCTCACCGTCGAGTGTGAAGTCTCATGCGGCCTGGGACGCATTCTGCGCGACGCATATGGGCGTGTCCATGCCATCGTCGAAGAGGCCGAGGCGACGCCGGATGTCGCTGCCCTGCGCGAGATGAACAGCGGCATCGGCCTCTTTGCCGACAAGACGCTGTGGCACTTTCTGGAACAACTCGAACCCAGCCCGCGCAAAGGCGAGTACTATCTCACCGACGTGATTGCGCTGGCCATCGGAGCGGATCAGGTCGTGGAAACGTTCGTAGTTGACGATCCCCACGAGGCCATCGGTGTCAACACACGCGCCGACCTGGCATTGGCTGAGGCCGCGCTGCGACAGCGCATCAACCAACAATGGATGCTGGCCGGCGTGACGCTCATCGACCCGGCGAGCACCTACATTGGGCCGGATGTAACGATTGGACCGGATACCGTCATCCACCCCAACACGTATCTGCGCGGCAAAACGGCCATTGGCGAAGCGTGCTCCATCGGCCCAAACAGTCTCATCGAGGAATGCACCATAGGCGATCGCTGCACGGTGCTGGCTTCAGTGCTGGAGTACGCAGTTATGGAGGAGAACAGCAACATCGGCCCCTTCAGCCACCTGCGCAAGGGCGCGCATGTGTGTCGCGGCGCGCACGTCGGCAACTTTGGGGAAATGAAGAACAGCACGCTCGGTCCCAACGCGAAGATGGGGCACTTCAGCTATTTGGGCGACGCGCAGGTGGGCGAGAACGTCAACATCGGCGCGGGGACGATTACGTGCAACTTCGACGGAGAGCACAAGCATCCCACCGTCATCGAGGAAAACGTTTTCATCGGTTCGGACTCGCTGCTGGTCGCACCATTGCACATCGGCGCAGGCGCAAAAACGGGGGCCGGGTCGGTGGTAACGCACGATATTCCATCGCGCACCGTGGCCTACGGCGTACCGGCGCGGGTTCGCAGGTACCTGGACGACAATGCAAAGGAATCTGGCGATTAAAAGATGTCTACCACGAATCTTCACAGATTTACACTTGACGCGGCTCAGCTTGTGACCCAGGCAATCGCGGCGTCGCAGCGTGCCTACGCCCCCTACTCCGGCTATCCTGTCGGCGCTGCTGTGCTGGGCGATGACGGGCGCGTATACACCGGCTGCAACATCGAAAACGCCGTCTATCCGCTGACGATCTGTGCGGAGCGGGTTGCCATCACCAAGGCTATCTCCGAGGGCGCGCAGCACATTCTTGCCGTCGCCGTCGCCACAACCAATGGCGGAACGCCCTGTGGATCGTGCCGCCAGGTGATGCAGGAATTCGGTACGCCCGCGATGCCGATCTTCATCGCGCGCACCGACGGCAGCTACCGGCAGCGCACGCTCGAAGAACTCCTGCCCGAGGGCTTCTCCGCCGCCGACATGGCTGTGTCCCGGTCGAAGACCGGCCATAGCCGTGAGGCATAGGCAACGGATCGAACGAACAGACAAAACTACGCTGGGTAGAAGCGCGAGATGACACCGATGCAAACTGTACTCACTTCCCTGGATCCGCAAAACCGCGCGGCATACAAGGTGGCAATCAACGTGCGGTTTGATGCGATGACGCTGAATGCCCTGCCCCGCGTGGCGCTGGTCTCTGGAATCGCGCATTTGGCCGGCATCGCCTATCAGATACTGGCTCCCCAGCACGCCGGTCTCTCTATTGCGCTACTCGCCGTCTCGGCACTGCTGTCGTTCGCGCTATGGGGCGCGCTGCGCACGTGGACGCTATCTCCACGTCACGCCTCGGCAGTGACGGCGGCGTTGGTCGCTGTGGTGCTGCTCAACGCCCTGTATTCGCTCTTTGCGACCGGTAATCCTCAAGCGACTGTGCTGTTGATGCTCGTCAACGTGGGGGCGGGGCTGGCTCTGGTGCAGACGGTGTGGTTTGGCCTGCTGATGGGCCTCGGTCTGATAGGATGGCTCGCCGCACTGCTGGCCTTTTCCGCCACAGGCTGGGTGCAGGTGGGCTTCGAGCTTCTGCTGGCATCGATACTGGCGGTAACCGTCCACATCGTCCGCCGCGCCGACTGCACGAAAATCGCCCGGCTGTACCTGCAAAGCGAGATACAAGTGGCAGCTATCCGGCGGCGCAGCGCCCAGGTGGAGACCAATCGCGCTATCGCCGAACACTTCAGCGCCATCGACAATCTGGACACGCTGCTACAACACGCTACAGACAGCATCGGCGCGCACTACAAATGCACCTACGTCGGTATCTTTCTACTGGACGAGAACACCAGCGAATTGGTAGCCCGCGCAGGGACCGGCAACGCGGGACGAGCGGCCATCCAGAGCGGCGCACGGATCAAAATCGGGCGTGGCATTATGGGTTGGGTGGCGGAAAACCGTCGTCTGGCTTACGCCCGCGATACGGCACGGGACCCGCGATATGTGATCTGGGACCTGCTACCCGACACACGCTCGGAACTGACCCTGCCACTGCATGTCGGTGACCACTTGCTCGGAGTATTGGATGTACAGAGCGACCGTTCGAACGCCTTCCACGATGAAGACATAACCGCACTGCACCTTGTCGCCGACCACATTGCACTGGCCCTGCAAAACATGACGCTGCGTCAGAGAGAAAAGGATCGCCATCAATTGATGGAGACGCTACACCATGTCGGACGGGCGCTCTCCCGTTCAATGGACACACAAGCCGCGTTAGATATGATCCTGCAACAGCTCGCCAACGTCATCCCCTATGACCGTGGCTCGATTATGCTGCAGAACGATGCGCTTCTGGAGCTTGTCGCAGCGCGGGGGTTCCCGGGCAGCAAGCGCGCCTTCCGCTGGCGAGTGCCGGTACGGGCGGGCGACGTCTACGACGAAATCCGCCGCACCCAAAAGCCGTTGATCCTGGACGACGCGCTACGGCGTGCAGATTGGTTCCACCTGCAAGACCTGCTGCCCGCGCGCAGTTGGGTCGGGATACCGTTGATCCATGAGGACAAAGTGATTGGGATGCTCTCGCTGGCGCGGGAGACTTATACACCCTTCAGCGAGGATGAAATCGCTTTTGCTGCCGTATTTGCGTGGCAGGCGACGGTCGCGTTGGAGAACGCCCGGCTCAGTGTCGAACTCCGAGAGCGCCCCGCGCAGCCCTCATAATCCCCGACGATGCGGCAGGTCCAGCCGTATACAAACCGCGGATTTACGCCAGAAGTTAGTTCCTGTGGAAATTTCACGTCTGCACGGCAGTCAGTGTGCCGAGCAACGTGGTGCTCCCCCCTTCGAGTCAAGGGCTTCCAATTCATCTTTATTGCCCAGAAGTCTGGTATAATTCGAGCATTATGGCGCTACTTTCGACATCTAATCTAGCCAAATATTTCGGCCCGGACGAGATTTTTTCGGAGATTTCCTTCGAAGTCCACCCAGGCGACTGTGTCGCGATGGTGGGCGTCAACGGTTGCGGGAAGAGCACGCTGCTGGACATCATCGTAGGCCTGCAAGAACCCGACGCCGGGACGGTGAGCCGCGCGCGCGACATCCGCATTGGCTACCTGCCACAATCCCCTGATTTCGACACGACGGGAACGTTATGGGAAGCGATGGAGGCCGTGTTTGCCGATCTGCGCGCCCAGCAGGAGACATTGCGTCATCTGGAAGAACAGATGGCTTCGCCTGATGAAACGCAGCAGGAGACGGCGATGGCCCGTTACGGCGTGCTGCTGGACAGATTTGAGCAAGCCGGCGGTTTCACCTACGAGACGCGCATAGGGCAGGTGCTCGGCGGGCTGGGATTCCGCAAAGATGAGTTCGATATGCCGACGGCACACCTCAGCGGCGGCGAGAAAACGCGCGCGCTGCTGGCACGGCTGTTGTTGGAAGAACCCGACCTTCTACTGATGGACGAGCCAACCAACCACCTCGACCTGGAAGGGATCGAGTGGCTCGAAGAGCAGCTCAAGAGTTGGAAAGGCGGCATCATCGTCGTGGGGCACGACCGCGAATTTCTGGACACCGTCGCCAACCGGGTGCTGGAAATGGAATTCGGCCACATCAACGCTTACCGGGGCAATTACAGTGCCTACGTGCAACAACGTACCGACCGCCGGCGGCAGCAGCAGGTGGCGTTCGAGACACAACAACAGGAAATCGCCAAAACCGAGGACTACATCCGCCGTTACATGGCCGGGCAGCGCACGACGCAAGCCAAAGGTCGGCAGCGCCGTTTGGAGCGCGTCGAACGACTCGAACGTCCTATGGAACAGTCACACATCCACATCGACCTGCAAACCACGCTGCGCAGTGGCGACCTGGTGCTCGGCCTGTACGATCTACGGGCTGGATATACGCCAGACGCGCCGATGGTCGAAGTGGAAGAGGCCGAAGTCCGTCGTCGCCACCGTGTTGCGCTGGTCGGCCCGAACGGCTCCGGCAAGACGACGCTGCTGCGCACCATCCTGCGCGAGCTGCGTCCCCTGCACGGGCGGGTGCGCATCGGATCGGCGGTCCATATCGGCTACTTCGCGCAAGTACAGGAGCATCTGATCGCGGGGAAAAACGTGTTAGACACGCTCCTCGACGCTGGCATGGCGTCCGTCGCCGAAACGCGCAACTTCCTGGCGCGCTACGGCTTCCGCGGGGACGACGTCTTCAAGGACGTCGGCGTGCTCTCCGGTGGCGAGCGCGCGCGGGTGGCCCTGGCGATCCTGGCGCTGGAAAAGGCCAACTTCCTGCTACTAGACGAGCCGACCAACCACCTGGACATCCCCTCGCAGGAAATACTACAAGAAGTCATCAACAACTTCAACGGGACGGTGCTGCTGGTGAGCCACGACCGCTATCTCATCCGCGAGGTCGCCACGCAGGTGTGGGCCATCGCCGACGGGAGATTGCACGTCTTCGCAGAGGGCTATCCCGCCTACGCCGCGTGGCATCGAGACTACCGCAGCGGCAATACATCTGGGCTTCAGCGGCGCGAGGAAGAAGCGCGCGCGCGACGTGAAGCTGAACGTTTGGCAGAACGCGAACACGAACGGGAACTGGCCCGCCAGCAAAAGCAACTGGAGAGCCTGGAGACGCAAATCCACGCCCTGGAAGCGCGTATGCAAGAACTCACCACCGCTCTGGACGCCGCCGGGCGCACGCAAGACGTCGCCCGCGTCGCCAAACTCGGCGCGGAGTACCATCGCGTCGAAGCGGACCTCAATCATTTGCTGGAGGAATGGGCAAGCGTCGCAGCGTTGAAGGAGTAAGGAGTAAGAGGTAAGAAAGGAGAGAAATAAGCAATGAGGAAGACACTATGACAACTCGGGCGATTCCCAATCACCAATCTTCACTCCCTACTCCCTACTCCCTACTCCCTACTCCCCCTTATCGCATCGGCCTGACAGGCAACATTGCCACCGGAAAAAGCGCCGTCGGACGGATGTTGGCCGAGTTAGGCGCAGAGGTCATCGACGCAGACCGGGTCACGCACGCCGTATTGGCGACTGATGGCGCGGCTTATCCGACCGTCGTCGCGACGTTCGGTGCTGAGATTCTCACGTCCGACGGCAGCATCGACCGGGGCAAGCTCGGCGGCATCGTCTTCAGCGACGCGGAGGCGCTGGCGCAGCTCGAACGGCTGGTGCATCCGCCCGTGATCGCCGAAGTGAGACGGCGCATCACCGCCAGCGCCGCGCCCGTCATCGTCGTCGAAGCCATCAAACTGCTCGAAAGCGGTGTCGCCGATGACTACGACGCCATCTGGGTGACGACGTGCCCGGAGACGGCGCAAGTCAAGCGGCTGATGAGATCGCGCCATCTCACCCGTGCGGAAGCGCTACGCCGCATCCACGCGCAGCCACCGCAAGCCGAGAAGCTCGCCCGCGCCGACGTCGTCATCGACACCAGCGGCAGCCTCCACGAAACTCGCGCCCAGGTCATCGCGGCGTGGGAAGCCATAAAAATGTCAACGGATTGAACGGATTTTAACGGATTGTCCGACCGACGACTACCCGACCAATTTTGCAGGAGGTGCAAATGTCTGTGCTGAACCATGTGTTACGCGCCTTTGCCATCGTCGAACGTATCCTCCGCGCGCGCACGGCGTATTTCGCCGAAATCGGGCAAAACCAGGATTTGCCGGACAAAATCCTACACCTACTCATCCTCATCGCACTCGGGTTCGCCGTCTTTGGTGGCGTGGTCGCGTTGAGCGGGCGGACGCTGGGGCCGGCGCTGTGGGGCATCATCAAGCTGCCGGCGCTGTTCCTCATCAGCGGGCTGATTTGCCTGCCGACGCTCTACTACTTCAGCGTACTGTTCGGTTCGCGGCTGCGCTTCTTGCAGATGATTACCCTGATTCTCACCTCGCAAGCGGTGACGGCGGTGCTGGCGCTGGGCGTCACGCCGATCAGCGTGCTCTTTCTGCTCAGTGGAACCGACGCCAACTTCCTCGTGCTACTCAACATCGGCGCGCTGGGGCTGTGCGCGGCGCTCGGCCTGATCTTTCTCGTGCAAGGCACGCTGTACGCCAACGAAAGTGAGCCGCCGGAAAAGATGACGTTCGCCGGTTGGTTCAAACTGTTTATGCGCGGCGGAGTCCGCACACTGGTGTTGCTGGGGTGGCTGGCGCTCTACGGTCTGATCGGCGCGCAACTCAGCTACGCCCTACGCCCCTTCTTCGGCGCACCGCTGGAAGGCAGTGACTTCTTCTCCAGCGTCGGCCACGCCGCGCTGCGTTTGTTCGGCGCAAGGTGAACTCAAGAAGTTATCTGCAGGTTTACACACTGACAGAGACAAAAATGCTAACCGCGAATCACACGAATCTTCGCCAATTTTAAGTAGATTCGCGTAGATTGGCGAGATTAGCGGTTTTCTTTGAGGAGGTGCATACGTGACCGAAGAAATTGAAACTTCATCTCTGGTGCAAGATATGGCAATGCTCGAAGCTGTTGTCGTGGAAACATCAACGCCGCCCCACCCCGTCGTCGCCCCCACACCGGACGTCGAGATTGTCCCGACGTGGCTGGAACTGCGCGGCTTTTGGCGCATCTTCACCATGTCGGAGTGGATTATGCGCGACCGGCTGAGCTTCTTCGAGGAAGTCCGCACCCACCGCGACCTCGGCGCGAAGTTACGCAGCATGATACTCAGCTCGTTATTCTACCTGGGCCTCTTCGGCGTCGTGCTCGGCATGTCGCACAGCTGGATGCAAGCGCTGATGTCGGCGATCAAACTCCCCATGCTGTTTTTGGTGACGTTGTTGATCTGCTTGCCCACGCTCTACTTCTTCAACCTGCTCTACGGCTCACAATTGACGTTCCAGCAGACAACGACACTGATGATGGCCGCCGTCACCATCACCGGAGCGCTGAGCCTGGCCTTCGCATCGATTTCGCTCTTCTTCTGGCTGACGATCGGAGAACAATACACGATTCTCATTTTGCTCAACGTTATCATCTTGGGGATCAGCAGTTGGTGGGGATTGTCCTTTTTACGCCAGGGGATGCGCCACGTACAACGCCAGGCGCTCGACGTGCGGCAATGGCGCATCCTGACGACGTGGCTGGTCATCTATGCCTTCGTCGGCACGCAAATGGCATGGGCGCTGCGCCCGTTCTTCGGCGTGCCAGCCGAGCCGTTCGTCGTCCTCCGCAGCGACGGCGGCACGTTCGTAGGCAGCATGCTCACGGCCCTCGGCTGGCTGTTGCAGAAGCTCTTCGGTTATTGATGACCAGAAAATACCTACGCACCTCCGACGTCGCCAAAGCCGCCGGTTGCCATCCCAACACCGTGCGGCTTTACGAGACATTGGAATTTATCCCGCCCGTAAAGCGCACCAGCAGCGGCTACCGGCAGTTCACCGAGGCCCACATCGACTGCATGGCGCTGGCGCGGCTGGCCTTTCGCGGCCCCTGGCCCGGCGGAGCGATCCGTCGCTCCGTCCTCGCGTTGGTCAGGCAGACCGCCACCGGAGACCTGGGCGGGGCGCTCGAAGCCGCCTACGCGCACCTGGCGTTGGTCCAGGCCGAGCGCGCCCAGGCTGAAAGCGCCGTGCGCTTGTTGGAACGGTGGGCGCAGGGGACGGCCGCCGACGCCACGCGCGCGCCTCTGCGCATCGGCGAAACGGCGAAACTGCTGGGCGTCAGTGTGGATGTGCTGCGCAACTGGGAACGCAATGGCCTGCTCGACGCGCCGCGCGACCCCGATAACGGATACCGCTACTACGGCGCGGAAGAGATCAGCCGGCTGCGGGTGATTCGTATGTTGATCCGCGCCGGATACAGCGTTATGGCAATTCTGCGGATGCTGCTACAGCTCGACGGGGGCGCAACAGACGACCTCAGACAGGCGATTGACACGCCCGCCCCCGACGAAGACGTCTATTCCGCCGCCGACCGCTGGCTCACGGCGCTCTCGGAGCAGGAGCAACGCGCCATGGACATCATCGGGCATTTGGAGATGATGATCGACAAACAAGGCGCGCAAGCTACCCCACGCAGTTGAGCGATATCACCACAACCCGACGACAGCTTTGCCATCCCAATGCACATACTCGGCAATTCTATGGCGACTGCCGGGCGAGACGCCCTCAGGCAACTGCCCCAACGGGAACCATGCAAACCGCTCAATTTCACGGTCGGTCTCGCCTGTCAGCGTGAGGTCATCGCAAAGAAAGACAACGACGTGATCGCTCCGCCTCTCGTAGAAGTTGGTGTACACACCAAACAAGCGCAGCGTCCCTAGTGTTGCGCCGAGTTCCTCATCGGCTTCACGGCGGGCTGCTTGCTCCAACGTTTCGCCTCGCTCCACCTTGCCGCCGGGCAAATACCAATCGCGCTGATAAGTATGCCGCACCAGCAGAATTTCTCCTTCGCGCAGTAAAAGCAGGCGCACGCCAACCGTGACCGGGCAGCGCGCAATGCGATAACGCAGGCGGTCAGCCCAATAGAGTAAACGTGGAAACCATCGCATAGCGCTTACACACTTCGCAGCCTACCAGCCTTCGTTGAAAGTACCCACCCGCGGCCATTCCGAAACCGGCAGCGACGCAACGCCGCTGAACAGAATGCCCTGTGCCGTCATCGGGTAGCGCAGCAGGCCGAATCCCTCGTAATAAAAATGCTTTTCCAGATCCACTGCGGCGCGCATCGCCTCGAAAGCGCGTTCGGCAGCGCCCTCGCCGCCCTCGCCATAGCCATCGAGAAACGCCTGCGCCAATGCAGTGAATATCGCATCGCGTTCCCACATAGTGGCGACAGCCTGCATTGCGGTGCGGCCCTCATCCACATGCCCCGTCAGCAAGAGCAATTGCGCCCGGCGAAACGCGGCGAAGGCGGACCAGTGCGGCACCTCACCCACCGGTTCCCACGCTTCAGTCTCGGCCAATGCGAGCGTCCGATCGTACCAGGGCCAGGCCGCCTCGTAATCACCCTGGCGGAAGCGCGTCTCACCTTCGTTCACCAGCCAGCGTAACCGGTCTTCGACGGTGAGTTCGAACTCGTCGCCCCAGGCGCTGCGCTCCAGATCTACCGACATCTCGGCGAGCGCGAAACGCCCCACCCCCGCGTCCCAGCGCCAGACTTGCCGCCCCAACGGGTGGTTGATCATTTTGTGATCGAAGCCCAGGCCGTACAGGTGTGGGTAAATGAGTGCGATCTGCAGCGCGCCGGACTGCGTGGGATCGGCTTCCAGCGCGTAACGCGACTCGCCGGCCCAGGTGAGCAAATCCGCGCGGAAGAGCAAGGCGAAGGCTTCTCCGGTCCAGCGAAATACCTGGACGTAGTCCCAAACGCCGCTTCCACCACGCAGCCTGTACGTCGCTACAAGCTCAGCCGAACCATCGCCGGTCAGGTCCTGGGCCTCAACCGCACCGGGCCACAGATTTGGGTCAACCTCCATGTCGTCCGGCCACGGGACAAGTGCAACCTGCCAATGCCCATCGGCGCCATAAGCGTAAAGCAACGGATCGCCGCCGATACCAACGCTGATGACCAGTTCGGTCTCTATGTCAGGATCGAGATCGACCGGCAGCACCTCCCCGCTCTCCCAACCAGGCAAGTCGGCGGCCATACGCGTCAGAGCCGGTTGTTGTTCAGCGAGCGGAGTATCCGGCGCAATCGCCGCATCGAGGTAGGCCACTGTATCCGCACGCAACGCTTCGGCTAACCGCTGCAACTGCGCCACATCAGGATAGCCGCCCCCCGTCGTCATTTCGTCAAGCCAGGCCTGCGCCAGCGTAAAAGGCCCCGCTGGCGCGGCGATCTCGACCATTGGGGTTGGCGTCGCTTCGGGTGTGGGCGACGCCGACGCAGTAGACTCAGGCAGTGATTGTACGGTCGGCGTGACTGCTGGAGAAGGTTGCGGTGCAGGTGTCGCTGTAAATGTAGGCGTGATCGCATCCGCAGTACACGCCGTCAGCAAAACAAGGAGCAATCCCAGAGCGAAGGTATACCATTTATGGAGCAATCCACTCACAAATCCTGCTCTCCGCTGGCGACGACGACCACATCCTCCGGCCCGTAGACGTGCCTGGCGACAAACGCATCCCACGCGCCATCGGGCGAGCGCAACACTGGCTCACGAATTGCGAGCTGCAATTGCAAATCACCGGGGAAGCCGGCCGTGACATGATCTTCGGGACGGCTCACAATGCGCTGGCGCATATCAACGAGCAGAGATGCGCTCAGGCGCGTGCGAGTATCCGACGCGGGTGAATATTGCCATTCGTACACCCGCTGGCCGCAGGTCTCGGTGTAGTAGAGGTTGCCATCGTCGTCCCATCCACGCAATGCGTAAGCGCAGCAACATACTTCCGCGCCGACACCAAAACCTTTGGAGGGGCTTTCCCAAATGGTGGGAAGCGTTAGCACACGCAACGTAACACCAGGCTGCGCCTTCACCGCCGGACTATAGTGGCGCACCATCGGCGTCGCTACGACCGCCAGCAGCACCAACAGCAAGGCTGCCCGCGCAACCCGGTTGGGGTGTCCCCATACCCAAGCCAGCACGGCCAACGCCAAGACCAGCACGCTGCTTACCCAGAAGATAATTGGGTTGGAGAAGAGCAAGCCGAGCGGATAAAGATAGGCGAAATCCAGTATGACAGCGGGGATAAGCGGCGAACCGACCAGATGCAATCCACGCATCACGGCGATTGCGAGATATTGTCCGACGAAGAGCAATCCACCCAACACCAAAGCCGCGATCAGCAGCCAGCGTCCGCTCCAGCGCGGCATAAACGCAGTCTCGCTTGTCATAACACCCTCCTGTTGATCGAATCGTTCTCTTAAGGTATTGGACTTTGGCGTTTTTTGATTTTTGCCACTACATATTGTAGTCGGATAAGGCGTTTAATCACTATGGGTAGTGCTGGTTTTTTAAATTCGCCAAACTCCAGTAAGGTAAAGATTCAGGCACGTAGGCCGACCACGAATAAGGTAGCGAATAAACGAATTTAGGCCCTGGCTAAACGAAAACTCGCGTTTGTCGAAACGCCCACTCGTTTATTTGTTTGAAATTCAAGATACCTCCCGATTACCTGACTTCAAACAGCCCCTTCAGCATAACCAGGCTTTGCGCCTTTTGCTTGACGCTACCGCCACGTTTACCTTACGTCCGATCCAAATTCGGCGCGGCGGATTTGCATATTCTGCGCAAACAAGCGCGACTTCACCTGTTGGCGCACCAGCCATATACCGGACAAAACAGCGACAATCACCGAAGCTGCTGCGACAAGCTCTGCCAGCGTGCGAGTCCAGTTCCATGCCAGATCGGGAACATAGGTGTTAGCGCTCACCCACCCCAAATATGCGCCGTTGATCGGAAGCCAGATCAACATCCTGTACAAGAAAGCGCCGCCTACCCCACCAGAGAGGACTGCGGCCAGCCACAATCCGGGCACTGCCCCGCCAGCGATTCTCTTTTGCAACAACAACAGCGCACCCACAAAATAAACCGCCACGAATGCCGTCAATATTTCCGGATGCTCGCCCAACACGCCCACCGCAGGTTAGTAGCGCATATACGCGGGAAGCGTAGAAGTGCCCGAGTAAAGCACCACCTGCAGCATACACATAGCGATCAAATAAGCGAAAGAACGATAGGCAACCGCGATCAACGCGAATAGAAACGCAAAGGTCAGATAGGAGAACCACATCAGATCGGAATCATGCGGATCATACGGCGCAAAGGGGCCACCCAGACCGATCCAAAACAGGAAACTCACCAGCGCCGGCAGAGAAAGCCAGAGTAAAGGCTGAAAATGTGAGGCGCCTATCTGACGAGATTGCAGGAACAGTCCAAGTGCGGCCAGTAACGCCAGTGTCCCGTAGAGCACTATCCCGACCGGATGTATAAGGATAAGCGCCGGCTCTGCGGCCGAACGAGAGCACCGCAACCACAGCAAAGATATGCACGACGACCAGCAATACCGGCCCGGAGAACGTCAACACCCGAAAAAGACGAGCCTTATCCCGCATCATATTCATTTCCCTGCTTTACTCTATCCTAGCAGCCACGGCAACGTCAGCAGCAAGACAATCAGCGGCAACGCGCCCAAAAACAGCAAAAGCAAGGTTGTTCCCAGATTCGACTTCGCGCTTTGTGTTTGCATATCGACCCTCCTCAAAAACAGTCAACGGATTCAACGGATGAAACGGATTGAACTCCGCCATAAACTATGACGCATCTTCTATACGAAATGTTCCCGCCCAATGTCGCTCGGCCTGTCAAAAAACAGGCTCTATCCCGCTCGTGCTGGATCACAATCCAGCACGCACCGCGACCCGACGCCGCCGAAGACGCCGGATTGTGATCCGGCGCAGGCGTGAAGGGCAAGGCTCTCGCACTTTCAGTGTACCGGAAGGTCACGGCGATGTCTACTGTGAAAATCCACAGGAAAATCGGGGTGAAATGTTTATCGCACATCTCACCCCGACACTTTCCCCATTGAGCCGCCCTATCTTATCTCCCCCCTCCGGGGGGGATTAAGGGGAGGGAAATCCATCACTTACTCACTCACCTCGTCAGCGACGTAATCCTCCCGCACTGCCTGCACGTAGGCGGTGAAGCGGGTCAGCCCGTCGCCGCTGACGCCGGAGAAGCGCCAGACGGGTTGGAGCAAGGTAGACGGTAGGCGGTAGACGGTAGACGGGGAGGGAGAGGTGGAGGCGTAGGCGGGCTCGTAGTAGTAGATGAGTTCCACGCGCTCTACGGTAAAGGCGGTTTGCATCGCGCGTTCGAGGCGATTATCGTGTTCAACGATCTGTGGGCCGGGTTCGATCGGCGACGGGGCAGTGCAGGGCAAGCGATCGATCTCGCCGCCGCTGCTCATGCCATCTACACGCACGACCGGCAAAGCGGCTGTCATCATCCCTGAGCGAACAACGCCTTCGATACGGACTTGTCGCTCTTCCGTCACGTGCGTCACGAAATCCTGGTTCATCCCGGCAAAAAACGACTCCAGGATGTAACGCTCATTGCGACCACATTCGGTCAACACCGCCACGTCTTGCCCATCTATGGTTTCTTGCGTAACGTGGCCGATAAACACATAGCGTTGCTCCTCGGGCCAGAGCTTTTCCACTGAAGTGACCTCGATCCCCTGCCCGTACAACGCGCGCGGATCATCGGTCGAGACGATCCGCCCTTCGATGCGCGCGTAGAGGCGATTGAGCTGCGCCAACTCCTGCATCATCGCGTCCGTACCACCCAAGGGATAATCGTACTCCACACTGGGAATCCGAGCGAGAGACACTTCAAGCCACTCCTGATCGCCCTCCCGTAGCAACGTGGCAGCCACCATGCCGGTCACTTCCACCGTCTGCCCCAACGTGAAGGGCGGTTGCGGTGCGAGCGTCTCGCTGGCCGATTCCGGTTGTACTACCACGCTGACTGTGCTGCCACTCATCTGTGCGATCGGGGCTTGCTCGGCATAGGGCGGTGTGCTGAGGTATTGCCAGTCCAGCGGAGCACCGGGCGTAAAACCGACAGGGACGGCGACTTCGATGCGCGCGCCGTCGTCTAACTCGGCGGGCGGGTCAGGCAGGGGATAGCGCGCGCCGTTATCATCGACCAACCAGGCCGCGTTGCCTTCGCGCTGGAACGTCCCTACCAGGGATTGGAGAGGCACTGGATTCATCGCCGGCACGACCTCCCACGTTTGTACCGCCAACCGCCAGGCGTTGGGGCCAAGGTTCTCCGCCAGCAGGCCGCTCACTTCAATATCGTCATAGCCGATGCGCGTCAATGCATCCGTGTTAGGGATGTCTCTGAGCAGGAAACGCGAGCCGTCCTGCGTCGTCACTTCCGCCCACATGGGCTGTCCCGGCTGTTCCGGCGCGAGAATCTGCGTCCAACCACGGACAGTCACGGTTTCTCCGACAGTGTGCGCGGGCGCCGGGCGGCGGAACGTACGGGTGTCCGCTCCGATATGGGAAGTATGGTCCGTCTCCAAGCGAAACGCCTCGCCGGAGAGCAACGCCTCCCACGCTTCCCGCGCCGACAGGATCGGGTAGTCGTGGAGCCGCTCGAAGGTCAACAGCGGGAAGTACGCGTACTGCACCTCTCCGGCAGCATTGACCACCACTTGAATCACCGCCGCATCGCCAGTAAGGGGTTGACCTTCCAGTTCCACCGTCACATCGAGGGACACTCGACCCGCGTCAGATTGGCTTCCATCCTCATCCGTCAGCGCAATACGATAATGATCAGGCAGCAGATTATGCACGCGCAGGAAGGCGAGCGCCGCTTCCAACGCCTGCCCGAAGAACGGCGCGTCGCCAGGCACGTCGACCGCCGCACTGTTCCCGTAGTGGATGCCGCCCATCGGCCCGGCGGGACGGAAGGTGAGCGTCCGACCGTCGCTGCCCATCACCACGAGCGCCTCCGGCTCACGCAGGTCGCGGTAGACCTGCGGATCGGGCAGGTCGAACGTTTGCGCCCAGGCCAACGCCGCTTCGGACGTGTCGGGGACGTTCTCCGTGACGTTGTAGACCGGCGCGCGGTTGGGCGACTTGGGCAGTTCGACGCCCAGCAGCAATTCCGCGCCGGAGAGCAACCCATCGACAATCATATCGCCGCCGCCAGAGGCCGAGGCCAGGCGCGGGAGCAGCGGTAAATCCACATTATGCCGATTACCAGGCAACAAAGGCCAGGCCCATACCACCAGAAGCACGACGGCCGCAGCCATCGCCGCGAAAGCGAATCGTTTGAACATTGTTTGCCTCCTCTCAGATTGGAGGTCTCGAGCCAGTTCCGTAGCGTTCCAGCGCGCCAGCACGTCGCGTTCGAGGCGTCCGGCAAACGCCGCGTCAGGCCGGGTTTCCTCGGCCAGAGCGTATAGCTTTTGAGCAGTTTTATCCTTATCCATCGTTCAACGTCTCCCGTAAATCCCGCAACGCGCGATTGATTAACGACTTGACCGCGATCCCGCTGCGCCCCATCGCCCGCGCCGTCTCCTTGTGGGTCAGGCCACCGAAGAAGTGCAAAGCGACGGCCTGCGCCCGGTCGGGCGACAGCGCGCGCAAGGCTTGCGCCAAACTCGCCATCCGCTCCGCGTGGACAAGCGCCGTTTCCGGCAACGGGGCCGGGTCGGGCGGATCATCCCACGCATCGTCCGCAACTTGCGGCAGGATCGCGGCCTGGGTGCGGCAGACGTCGGCGTAGCGCCGTGACGCAATCGCAAAGAGCCAGGCAGCGAACGTTCCGCGCTCGCGGTACCGGGGCAGGCTTTCCAGCGCCGCCATGAACGTCTGCGACGTCAGATCTTCGGCGGGCTGTACTGCGCCGGTACGGACGTAGAAGTAGCGATAGACCCTCGGCAGATAGCGCCGGTAGAGCGTTGCAAACGCCGTCCGCTCGCCGGCCTGAGCCTGCCGCGCCAGGTCCGCATCGGAAACTTCGCTCGAAACATCCGTGTACGTTTTATAGTCTTGGGTCATCGTATGGCACGCGCGTTCCATCTATAAGGTATATCGGAGAAACTGTAACATGGGTAGCAAAGATTTCAACCCTCCACTTGCACACCAGGGTTGTAGAATGAAAATAGAGGGATATTGCGGACGGAGTACCACCCGCAATATCCCCACCTTACAGCCAGGAGGGAAAATGACCGAATCACAAATTGTCGTGAAAAACCTGTGCAAGACGTACCGCGTGCCTGAGCGGGAGGCGGGGGTGGGCGCGGCGCTCAAGAGCCTGGTGCACCGCGTCTACCGCGACGTGGAGGCCGTGCGCGACGTCAGCTTCGAGATCGCGCGCGGGGAGTTCGTCGGTTTCATCGGGCCGAACGGGGCCGGCAAGACGACGACGCTCAAGGTGCTGTCGGGGCTGCTGCACCCGACGTCGGGCGAGGTGCGCGTGCTCGGCTTTACGCCGTGGGCGCGCCAGCACGATTATCTTCGGCGCATCAGCATGGTGCTCGGCAACAAGAGCCAGATGTTGTGGGACATCCCGCCGCTGGACAGCTTCAACGTGCTCGGCGACATCTACCACGTGCCGCCGGCCGAGTTCAAGAGCACGCTGGACGAGTTGGTGGCGCTGCTGGAGATGGAGGAGCTGCTCACCAAGCCGGTGCGTAACTTCTCCCTGGGCGAGCGGATGAAGTGCGAGCTGGTCGCCGGGTTGCTCCACCGCCCGGACGTGTTGTTCCTCGACGAGCCGACGTTGGGGCTGGACGTTTCGATGCAGGCGCGGCTGAGACGCTTCTTCGCGGAGTACAACCGGCGCAGCGGCGTGACCGTCATCCTCACCAGCCACTACATGGCCGACGTGGTCGCACTGTGCCCGCGCGTGATCCTCATCCACCACGGGCAACTGCTCTACGACGGCGCGCTCCACGGGCTGGCGGAAAAGCTCGCGCCGTTCAAGCTGATCCGGCTAGCGCTGCGGAACGGGCATACGACGGAGGAGGTGCTGCACTCCGCGCACAACGGCGGCGGAGACGCGGAAATGCTCGAGTACGACGACAATCACTTCACGCTCCGCGTCCCCCGCGCAGAGACGCCCACCATCGCCGCGCGCCTGCTCAACACGCTGCCCGTCGTCGATTTCGCCGTCGAAGACCCGCCCATTGAAGCGGTCATCGATCAAATCTATCAAGAAGGAAAAGTGGAGGTGTGATATGCTGCCAAAAGTCATTCTGCATACCGAAGTGAGCGTGGACGGACGCATGGATTGGATGTCGGACGACAATTTCCTCTATTACCGCATGATCGCCGATTGGAAGCTGGACGCGATGATCACCGGCAGCAACACGATGCTGGTCGCCTATCCCGAACCCGATACGCCCGAAGCGCAGGCCGCGCCGCCGCCGGAGAAGGCGCCGGGTCTGCAACGTCTGCTCGTCGTGGACAGCCGGGGTCGTCTGCACTGCTGGCGGCAGATGCAGCAGAGCGAGTGGTGGGGTGAGGTGACGCTGCTGTGTTCTCACGCCACGCCGCCCGAGTACGTCGAGGCCGTTAAACGGCTGGGTGTGGACGTCATCGTCGCGGGCGACGTGCAGGTGGATTTGCGCGCGGCGCTGGAAGAGACGAACGCGCGCTACGGCACCGAAGTCATCCGCACCGATAGCGGCGGCGCGCTTCACGGGGCGTTGCTGCGCGCCGGGCTGGTTGACGAGGTCAGCGTGCTGCTGAACCCGTGCCTGGTGGGCGGCGTCTCCCCGCGCTCGATGTTCGTCGCGCCCGATTTGGAGGCGAAAAACGGGCTGATTCCCCTGCGTCTGCTAGAGGTGAAGAACATCGAAGGTGACTTCGTGGCACTGCGATACGCGGTCGTAAAAGAGGAGGCAGCATGAACCTGCGAGGCGGATGGGCATTGATCAAGAAAACGTGGCTGAGTTGGGTACAACATCGCAGCTTCTTCTTCCTGCTGGCCTTCGGCTGGATGATTCCACCGCTCATCTATCTCTTCGTCTGGTCGACGGCGGCCGGCGGGGGAACGGTGGGAGGATTTTCGCGCGGACAGTTCGTCGCCTACTACCTGGTTCTGATTGTGGTCAATCAACTGACCTATTCGCAGACCAACTGGACTGTCGGCGACGTGATCCGCTACGGAGGGATGAATTCGCTGCTGCTGCGCCCGCTCTCACCCGTGTTCGACGCGCTTTCATCGGAAGTGGCGGGCAAGGTGGTCTACATGCTCTTCATCGTCCCGGTGACGGCGGTGTTGGCGCTGTGGCTGCGTCCGGAGCTGCACGTGACACTACAAAACGGGCTGGCGTTCGTCCCGGCGCTGGCGCTCGCGTGGGCGCTGCGCTTCTTCTGGGGCTACTGGTTGGCGCTGCTGGCCTTCTGGGCGACGCGCGCCGACGCGCTATTGGCGCTCCAGGACGCGCTGATCTTCCTGCTCGCGGGCCAGGTTGCGCCGGTGGCGCTGCTGCCCGGCGCGTTAAGAGTCGCCGCGACATGGCTGCCGTTCCGCTACATGGTCGGCTTCCCCGTGGAAGTCCTCACCGGGCAACTGGACGCCGCCGGTATCTTCACCGGATTCGCCTTCCAGCTCGGCTGGCTGACCGTCGCCCTCGCGCTGTTCAGCGTGATGTGGCGGGCGGGCGTGAAGCGGTATTCGGCGGTGGGGGGATGAAAAGTATGCGTTATCTCAAACTCATCAAGCGTTTTATTCTAATCGCTTTTCAAGACGTGCTGGCGTACCGGATGAATTTCTGGATCAGCCTGCTGTATTCGGTGTTGAACCTGGGGACGGGGGTGCTCGGCATCGTGGTGCTGTTCAGCCAGGTGGAAACGTTGCACGGGTGGACGCTAGCCTCGACGCTGGCGCTGCTGGGCGTCTATCTGACACTCGGCGCGCTGCGCGGGCTGTTCATCGGGCCAAGCTTGGAGGCGCTGGCGGGGATGGACGGCGAGGTCTGGACCGGGCAATTCGACTTTACGCTGCTGCGCCCGGTGGATGTGCAATTCCTCGCCAGTTTCCGGCACTGGCGTCCGCTGGCGCTGCTGGATTTGCTGCTGGCGCTCGGCGTGCTGGGAACGGGCATGGCGCAAATGGGACAAACGCTCACGCCGGGACGGGTGCTCGCGTTTGTCGTCGGGATGGCAGCGGGGCTGCTCATCCTCTACGCGATCTTGCTGGCGTTCAGCGCGCTCGTCTTCTGGAGTCCGGGCTTTTTGTTCACGTGGCTCTTCAACGCACTGTTGCAGATGGCGCGCTATCCCGTGGGTCTCTACCCCGGCTGGCTGCGCCTGGTGCTCACATGGATCGTCCCCGTCGGCGTGATGACGACGGTCCCCGCGCAGGCGCTCAGCGGCGAACTGCCCGCCGGGATGCTGGCGGGAGCCGTCGCGCTGGCAGTGGCGTTCTTTGCCGGCGCGACGGTCTTGTTCCGCACGGGACTCAGACGGTACGCGAGCGCGTCGAGCTAGCTCGGTAGACGGTAGACAGTAGACGGGGGTTCGGACTTGTCTGCCGTCTATTCTTCTTGACGACCCATGCGCCGGCTGACCCACGCCATCGAAGCGGCGGTGACGACGCTGAGCACGAGCAGGTCGACGAGCAGGCGCATTGTCACCGGGCCGACCATCACCTGGCGCAGGGCAGAGGCTGCGTAGGTCGCCGGACTGAAGTGGCCCAGGAACACCATAAAGCCGGGCAGCCGGTCCGGCGGGACTACGACCGGACCGAGCGCCGTCATCACCAGCATGAGCAGGAATGTGAGGTTGCCCGATTGTTGCTGCGTGCGGCCCGTCATCCCCAACGCGGCCCCCACCCCCGCCAGTGGCGCGGTGCAAGCGGGAATCACCAGCAAAATCAGCGGGTGGATATGAACCGGCGCGCCGAGCAGCAGCGGTCCCAGCACTGCCGTGACGATCACCGACGGCAACGAGAGCAGCAAAAACGCGGCGACCATCGCCAACACGAACGCCGCGCGACTGACCGGCAGTGTAGCGACGTAGTCCAGGCCGCCCTGGAAGCGCAACCACGAAACACGACTTTCCACGCTCGTCATTGTCCCGAACAAGAGGCTGACGACGATGTTGCCCGTCACCACGTACAACAGCGCCTCGCGGCCTGAATCGCGGGCGAAGAAACCGAGCGCCAGAAGGCTGAACATCGGTGTAATCGTTCCTTGCAACAGCGATCCGCGCCAGCTCCAGCGCCAGTTGGTCAGTTCCATCTGGAACAAGTCCCACCACTGCGCGAGTACGGGCTGCCCGCGACGGTCAAGCGGCGTAGTGGACATAGAGGTCCTCCAACGTAGGCGAATACAGGCGGAAATCGTCCAATCGTTCCAGATCGAGGTGTTCCAGCAAGGCGCTCGCCTCGCGGCGCTCAATGAGGGTGATCCAATGGCCCGGCTGTAGCTCGTGCGGCGTCAATCCGGCGGGAAGCTGCGGCGGCGCGTCCGGCGCGAAGAAGAGTTCCAGGCGAAGCTTCTGATCGATGTGTCGCTTGAGATCGCCGGGCCGGCCCACGGCGACCAGTTCGCCATCGCGCATAATGCCCACGCGCTGGATGACCTTCTCCGCCTCGATCGCATCGTGGGTGATGAAGAGGATCGTCGTACCGCGCTCGCGGTTGATCTGGCTGAGGACGTCCCACACCAGGCGGCGGCGCTGCGGCGCAAGCTCGTTCGTCGGCTCGTCGAGGATGAGCACGGGCAGCCGTCCCGCCATCGCCACGGCCAATCGCAGCAGTCGCCGCTCACCGCCGGAGAGCTGCGTGCTATATTTGTCGCGCAGCGGCCCCATGTGCCACAGTTCGAGCAGCGTATCGCGCTCGTGGAGGGCGTCGGCGCGGCTCATCCCGCGCAGGTGCGCCGTGAAGTACAGCGCCTCCCCCACTGCCATGTTGTTGAGCGCGTGCGCCATCTGTGGCATGTAGCCGACGTACGCCGCCACGTGCTGTGGGTCCCCGGCAACGGGTTTTCCGAGCAAGGTAATACGTCCCGACGTCGGGCGCAGCAGATTCACCATCTGCCGCACGAGCGTCGTCTTGCCGGCGCCGTTGTCGCCCAGAAAGCCGAAAATCTCGCCCTGGCGAATCTCGAAGGAAATATCCTTGTTCGCCGGGGAGGTTTGCTTGGGGTAAAACTTGGTCAGGTTTTCAATCGCGTACACAATATCCATCAAGAGTTCCTTTCAACACTCCCATATTACTCGAAATTCGCATGAATGCTTGACGAAATCCCTACACTCTTTATGCAAGAGAAAGGTTTTCTGTTTATGTGGTTTTGGGCGCGCTTCGTGCGCCCAAAACCACATAACTTATTTTTCCCTCTGCGCTTGCAGGAAAAAGGGGACGAACAGGAATTTCTCTCGAAAAGATATTGACAAATTTAATCTATATGTTATAATTTTCAATATAGAGATTAATAATCTAAAGGAGATAAAACAATGTACCCAGTGCCTACCGAATGTCCAGTCTGTCACGACGATTTACACGTCAGTCAAATGGTGTGCCGCACGTGCGGCGCAGAGATCCGCGGGCAGTTTGAAATGGATCGCCTTTCACAGCTCATCCCGGAGCAGCGCTATTTCGTGGAAGTCTTCCTGCTCTGCGAAGGCAAGCTCAACTGCGTGCAGGACGAACTCGGCATCTCCTACCCCACCGTGCGCAATCGCCTGGATGAGATCATCCGCGCGTTGAAGCGCGAGCGCGTCGCCGCCCCACCGGTTCCACCTATGCCAGCCGCGCCGCCGGTTCCCCCGATCCCACCCGCACCGGCTGTCAATGCGGCCCAACATCAAGAGATTCTGGATCGCCTCGCAAGCCAGGAAATCAGTTTAGAAGAGGCCCTTCAGCTTCTTGAAGAAATCTAAAAAAGGAGAAAAAAGCAATGACAACTCAAACGTTTGAACTCACCGAAGGAACCCAAGTGATCGTCTCGGAGTGCCGGGGCAACCTGACCGTTGAGAGCGGAGAGGAACTCGCCCTCATCGTCAAGACCCCCGGGCCGGAAAAGGAAGCCGTCATCACGCAGACCGAGGGCGCGCTGGTCGTCGAGACCTACGGCAACTGCCTGCTCACCTGCCCCAGTCACGTCGATATGACGATCAAGGCAGCGCGCGGCAACCTCAAGCTGAAAGGCGTGGGCGGCGACCTCGTCATCGACACGGTCAACGGCAACGCTACGCTGACCGAGATCGGGTCGCTCACCCTCCAGCGCGTCTACGGCAACCTGCGCGCCGAGCAGGTCGCGGAGAACGTCGCCGTCACGTCGGTGGCGGGGAACGCGCGCCTTAAAGACGTGTCCGGCGAGGCATCGCTCGGCAACATCGGCGGCAACCTGAAAGCCGAGGGCGTAAGCCAGGGGCTGACCGCCGAAAACGTCGGCGGTGACGTCCGCCTAAGCCCGCCATTTACAGCCGGCATGGAGTACATCGTGCGCGCCGGCAGCGACGTCGTCGTCCGCCTGCCCGAAGAACCCAACGTGCGCTTCGAGCTGCAAGCCGGCGGCGGCGTGCGCACCAACGTTCCAGACCTGGAGATGAATCAGGAAAACGGCGTGAAAACCGGCGCACTGGGCGAAGGCGCGGCCCTCGTCAAGGCGCAGGCCGGTGGGCGCGTCGTGATCAAAGCGGCCGGAGAAGAGGATGAGTACGGCGGGGATTTCAACTTCGATTTCGATATCGACCTCAGCTTCCTCGACGCGTTGAATGACCTCGGCCCGATGATCGAAGCGCGCGTCTCCCAGGCCATGGCCGGACTGGAAGCCGGTCTGCAAGAGGGACTGCGCTACATCGACGGCGACCGCATCCGCGTCCACATCGAGCACGCCGCCGAGAAAGCGCAGCAAGCCGCCGAACGCATCGCCGAGAAAGCGCAACAGGCCGCCGAACGCGAGGCCGAACGCGCCCGCCGCACCGCCGAACACGAGGCCGAGCGCGCCCGGATGCGCGCCGAACACGCCGAGCGCCGTTGGCAGCGCGCCAGCGGGTATCCCACCCCGCCCGAACCGCCCGTTCCGCCGCACGCACCCACGCCGCCGCATGCCCCGACGACGCCCGAAGCGCCCACCCCACCCATGCCCTCCGCAGATGAACTGCGCGAGGAACGCCTGCAAGTGCTGCGCATGGTCCAGGAAGGCCAACTCACACCCGAGGAAGCCGCTAAACTGCTCGCCGCACTGCACTAAAGAATGAAACATGCCGGATAGGGTTTCCTGGCGCTCTATCCGGCACAGCGATTTCGTCAGGAGGACGGAAATGCAAAACTTGTCCATGCAAATCAATGTACTGAGAGCGGATGCCGCCTACCGGCATCAAGAAGCGCTCCATCCAATGGCCATGCAGCGCTTACCCTACGACCTGAAAACCGACAAGCCGTATCAGCCCAATCCCTGGCCGCGCCCATTCGCGCAACGGTTGGGGCGTGCGTTTGTACAACTCGGGCGATGGCCTAAAAAGCGCAATGCCCGGCCACAGCCCGTTTATTCGCAAGCCAGTTATGGAGAAGTATGAAATGACAAACGATTGGCCTCTCTACAATCAGGCCGCCGCCTCGATCCCGTTTGACCTGAAAGGTCGAAAGGGCACCGTCGCCGTTTACTACGGCGTCAACGACGATCCAGTGAAGGTCGGCTTCGACACAGTGCCCGGCCTGAACTTCGACATCGCGTTGTCACGTGGATACCCAGTCATCCACGCGCGCATCGACCAGTATGCAGGTTCGGGCTATCGCATGCTGTGTGGCTGGATACAGATTATCACATCCGTATACCGGGACAGCTATGACAACCGAATTGCCCAAACCCAAACGTTCGTTTCAACGGATGTTGCGCCGGCGTTTAGCGAGTTGGATATGCCATTTACCAATTTCGGCTATCTGCCGCAACTCTTCGATGCGCCCTGCTGCAATCTGGGACCCTATGCAGAATTGACGTGGATCGCGGACACGTTCCTTACAACGATCCCGCTGCGCTCGAAAGACGAGGCCATCGAACGACTGCTCGGCTTCCGCTGGGGTTACACCGAGAACAACCTGCCTGACCAGGCGCCAGTCATGCTGCCGCTCGAAGTCACTGCTGCGAACGTATGGAACGGCCATCTGTCACACTTGCGAATGGAATACAGCAGTTGGAAATTCAAGGCGGACTAGGCCGGCCTAAACCCAAAACTTTGCCAATCCCCACCTCACATACGAACACCCTGGAAATCATTCCAGGGTGTTCGTGCGTAACCCTCCACTTGCACACTAGGGTTGTATAATGACAGTAAACGGTAGACAGGGAAGACCCCCGTCTACTGTCTACCAACATTATTCTGGAGGACACTATGCACAACACAATCACAGTCAAAGGCGCGCGGCTGCACAACCTGAAGAACGTCACAGTGAGCATTCCCAAGAACCAACTGGTGGTGCTGACCGGACTTTCCGGCTCCGGCAAATCGACGCTGGCGTTCGACATCCTGTACAAAGAGGGCCAGCGGCAGTATATGGAATCGCTGGGCATGGTGGAGTACTTCAGCAAGCCACCGATTGACAACATCACGGGACTTTCCCCCTCCATCAGCGTGGATCAACGCAACACCAATCGCAGTCCACGTTCCACCGTCGGCACCGCCACAGAAGTCTACACCTATCTGCGCGTCCTCTTTGCCCGTATGGGACACCGTCCCTGTCCCAACTGCGGCAAGGATGTGCCGCCATCCACCGCCGAGGGGTGGGATAGTGAAGCCAACAATGGTCTGGAAGACGCCGGCGACACGCTCGACCTGAGCGAAACCTATCCCTGCCCGCACTGTGGCGCGCCCGTGCCGGAACTGGGCATGGCGCATTTCTCCTTCAACAAACCGGCCGGCGCGTGCCCTACATGTACAGGTTTGGGAACGACGCGCCAGGCTAACCTGAGCCAACTGGTCGACCCGCAGCGCAGCGTAGCCGAAGGTGGCGTACTGATATGGAACGCGGTGCAAGCGCAATACTACGGGCGGACGCTGCAAAACGCCGGGCAGTACTACGGCTTCGACTTCGACCTACACGCGCCCATCGAAACGCTCGGCGCGGCCCAGCGCGACCTGCTGCTCTACGGGACCTACGGCGAAGCATTCCGACAGCACTTCCCCGATACGAAACCGCCAATGAACGTGGGTCAGGGCAGCTTCGAGGGTCTCGTCACCGGCCTGATGCGCCGCTACGCCGACCACGCCCGCAATCCCGACAGCCGCGACGACCTGGAACACCTGCTCATCACGCAGACCTGCCCCGATTGTAACGGCGACCGGCTGCGCCCCGAAAGCCGCGCCGTCACCGTGAACGGGCAGACCATCCTCGACCTCTCGCGGCTGCCCCTCACCGAACTGGCAACATGGCTGGAGCGCCTGCCCGCCATCGTGCCATCTGCAGAACAAGCCATCATCACGCCGATCCTCGAGGACCTGCGCGCGCGCGTGCGCCGTCTGGTGGACGTGGGCGCGGGCTACCTCACACTCCTGCGCGGCGCACCCACCCTCTCCGCGGGCGAAGCGCAGCGGCTGCGGCTCGCCTCACTGCTCGGCTCCGGGCTGACGGGCGTGCTCTACGTCCTCGACGAACCGACCATCGGCCTGCACCAACGCGACACGCATCGCTTGATCCGCGTCCTGCGCCAACTGCGCGACCTGGACAACACCGTCCTCGTCATCGAGCACGACCTGGACATAGTGCGCGACGCCGATTACGTGATCGACATCGGGCCGGGCGCGGGGACGTTCGGCGGGGAAGTCGTCGCCACGGGAAGCCCTGACAAGGTCGCACAAGCTGATACGGCGACCGGGCGCTGGCTCTCCGGGCGCGAGACGCTTCCCAAACGGGCGCGGCGGCACGGGAACGGCAAGCGACTCGTCATCCACGGCGCGCGCGAACACAATCTCAAGAACGTCACCGCCATGCTGCCGCTCGGGATACTCATCGCCGTGGCCGGCGTGTCCGGTTCGGGTAAGTCGTCGCTGATGCTCGACATCCTCGACCGGGCAGCGCGCCAACGGTTCTACGGCGCGGGCGATCCACCGGGCGAGCATCTCGCCATCACCGGCTGGGACTACCTGGACAAAGTCATCACGCTGGACCAATCCGCCATCGGGCGCACCACGCGCTCCAACGCGGCGACGTACACCGATAGCTTCACGTCCATCCGCCAAGCCTTCGCTGAAACACCAGAAGCACGAGCGCGCGGACTGACGGCGGCGCATTTCTCGTTCAACACGCCAGGCGGGCGCTGCGAGCGCTGCCAGGGCGCGGGGACGTTGACGGTCAACATGCACTTTATGCCGGACGTGGAAGTGCGCTGTCCGGCGTGCCACGGCAAACGCTTCAAACGGGAGATACTGGACGTGACCTATCGTGGGCACACCATCAGCGACGTGTTGGAGATGTCCATCAGTGAAGCCGCTGAGTTATTCGCCGACGTTCCGGCAGCCTACAACCGTCTGGCGCTGATGACGGACGTGGGTCTGGGCTACCTCAAGCTCGGCCAACCGGCGACGACGTTGAGCGGCGGCGAAGCGCAGCGCGTCAAACTGGCGAAGGAGCTGAGCCGCAAGGCCACCGGGCGCACACTCTATCTGCTCGACGAACCCACCACCGGCCTACACCCCGCCGACGTCGCCAACCTGCTCAAAGTGCTGCACGGCCTGGTGGACGCGGGGAACACCGTCGTCGTCATCGAGCACAACCTGGACGTGATCCGCGACGCCGACTGGATCCTCGATCTGGGACCGGAAGGCGGCGACGCGGGCGGCGAAATCGTCGCTGAAGGCACACCAGAGGACGTGGCGCGCGTGACGGAGAGTTACACGGGACACTATTTGCGAGAAGTTTTGTAACCGCGATTTCCAAATCGCGTCCGGCATGTAGGGCGAATTGGCAATTCGCCCTACTTTTTTCTTGAAGCATCCGAAATCCATGCTACAATACGGTTACCGTGTAATCTGTTACAAAATAGGAGACCGTATGCCGTTCAACGATTTCACCAATCCCTTCCAAAACCCCGCCGATGTCCCGGCGCTTTACCGAAATCATCCGGCGCTGCAAAAGCTTTTCAGGCCAGAGGGCAGCTACGTGCGCCCGGCTGAAGACCCCGTGACGCTGTGGGCCATTGACCTGCTATATCGGGAGTACGGTGTACCACTGGATGCGATGGAACTTGAATTGTTTACCGATTTCAGTGAAGGCACGCACCAGAGTGGCCGTCGCTACCAGGGACGGGCAGACCTTGTGATTTACGATGATCGTTATGCCGATGCCGTAGGCAATTTGGATGTAGCCTTCATTATGGTCGAAGCGATGGAACCCGGCAAAAAGTATCAGGGTACCGAAGCACTAGGTTGGATGGAACATCTGAAGCAGATTAACGCTTATATGAGCGCGTCGCCGTCAGCACGTTACGCCGTGTTGACCAGCGGCGTCCACACGGAAATTTACCGCCGCGACCTTGAATACCCCCGCAAGCTGGAACCCATTGGCGACCTGAAGCCCTATGAAAGCGCGCGCCAAGCCGCCCAACACAGCCCCTTCAAAGTGGTGCTCAACCCCTCTGAGCCGGACGGCATCGAGACCGGCTTGCAACCGCTCACCCGCGACAAGTTTCGCGAGGTGTTGGGCGACACGCGCTCCGGCTGCCACTCGATCCTGCGCGACAACGAGGGCCTGCAACCGCAAGAGGCCGTAGATGCAATGGTCAAGTTCCTCTTCGCCAAGTGGTATGACGAGCAAGCCACGGTAGATTTGGCGAAAAAGAGTGGCGAGAGCCGCGCCTACGTGTTCAGTGTGAATCCACAGACCGACCCGGAACGTCTGGTCGTGCAAGTTCACGAGACGTTCGAACAAGCCAAGCAGTGGGAACGGGAGACGCTGCGGCGTAAGTTCGGCGAGGATTTGGGCGCGCGGCTGGCCTTCAACGAGGCCGACATGTTGCAGTTCAAGCCGCACACGACCATGCAGATCGTCGAGCGGTTGCAGGCGTGGAGCCTGCGCAAATCTACCGCCGACGTCAAGGGCGGCGTCTTCGAGGATTTTCTGGGCAAGACCTTCCGCGACGACCTGGGCCAGTACTTTACCCCCACGCCCGTCATTAACCTGATGGTGGGCATTTTGCAGCCCACCGCCGACGATTTTGTGGGCGATCCCGGCTGCGGTTCGGCGCGGATGTTGACGCACGTGTTGGAAGCTGTACGCAAGGCTGAATATGCCAGGGCTATCGCCGCAAACGGTGGGCACGAGGACGACATCAACCCCGAAGAACCCACCGAAGCCTTTATCAAGTTCCGCGACAACCACCTTTTTGGCGCGGAGATTTCGCGCAATGTAATGCATGTGGCGCGCGTCAACACGTTGATGAACGGCGCGCAGTACGCCGACCTCAAAGTGATGGACAGCCTGGAACGCCTGAACAGCATTACCGGCGGCATCACGGAGGGTCTGCCGGAGCGCCCTGGCTTCTACCCCGGCGGCCTGACGATGATCCTCACCAACCCACCCTTTGGTTCGCAAGTGACCAACAAGCGCGTGTTGGAGGACTTTGCCACGCGTGGCGGCGTGACGCGCCAGGACAACAAGATAGTGCGCAGCATCCCACAGGAAGTGGCGTTCGTGAACCGCTGCCTGGAATTCCTCGCGCCAGGCGGCAAGCTGGGCATCGTGTTGCCCGACGGCGTGCTGGCGAACAGTTCCATGCAATATGTGCGTGACTGGATTCTACGCCAGGCGCGACTCAAGGCTGTGGTGAGCCTGCCCCAGGAGACCTTTGCCCCTTACGGCGCGGGTGTGAAAACCAGCGTGGTGTTCCTGGAAAAGCGAGAAAGACCTTTAGGAATGGAAGAACAACAATTGCGCTTTGACGAAGAGAGAACGGAGGAAGATGAAAATTACCAGGTATATATAGCACGGGTAGATAATATTGGCTACGATGCAACGGGGCGGCCCACCGTTGCTGAGAATCAAGCATCTGAGCCACCAGAGATTAGTGATACTATCTCTGATTTTGCCAAAAGACTGGGGTGGTAGATGTCAAATGAGACTCGTGTCAAAGTACTTGCCCAGAGATTATCGGAGACTCCTGGTTTTGTCGAATTGACTGAGAAGATGCTAAATGACGAAGCTACACAGATTGCTTTGCGACCTCGCATCGAATTTCTCGCTTCCGTACCAACAAATCAAGATGTAGAGAATTCCGTACTGGAGTTTTTTGAACAAGTTCACTTAACTGATTTTCCGTGGGATTACGACAATGAAAAGAACGAATACCGAGTATGTGCAGATACATACTCGGTGACAGTCAATCTACTCCCTTGTCCAAACCCTAGACTGAAACAGGCAGAAATCTTGCTCATTGCAGTCGAAGCTCAAGAATTTGGCGAACTAGAAACCATACGAGATATGATACTTGAGGTCGATTTGTCAAGTCAGTTTCGTGATTTTTTGCTTATATGGGATGCAAATGGCTCCATACGTTCATGGACCTCATACATAGCTTTGCATCTACTTGAAAATCAGCTTCGTAAGCTTGTCGTTAGTACCCTCATGGGAATCGAAGATTCAAGATGGTGGGATCATCGTATAAAAGGATTATCTGGTGGAACATATCAAAAATATAAACACCAAGAACAAAATGCCCAAGATATTACTCATTACCCTGACGAAATCGCCCAAGATATTTTTTTCACAGATTTATCAGCTATAGAAAAAGTAGTGTCAGACTCAACTAACTGGAACGACGTGTTTCAACCCATTTTTCTCACGAGCAAATACACTCAAAAGCTAAGTTTACTAAACCGATTAAGGCGCAAAATCGCACATAACCGCTTCCTGACAGAAAGAAATAGCAAGGATTTGCATGACCTACTAACCGAATTTCTTCGTGCTTTTCGTCGAGTATGGAGGAACTAACAATAATGGTTTCAACATTGGTCAGCTTCCAAGCCATAACTCAAGCACGACGTTGGGATTTCGAGTACTTTGATCCCGCATACACAGAAACTGTGACACGCATCCAACAGTCAGGTTGGCCGGTTAGACTTTTGAACGAATTAGTTTCTAGCCTGACAGATGGCCAACATGGCTACCTAGTTCATCTGCCAGAAGGGATTCCCCTGTTACGGACAACTAATGTTTCTGAGAATGAAATAATACTTAACGATGTTCGCTATATAGCGCCAGAAGTTCATAATGAGATTAAACGTTCACAGTTACAGCAGGGTGATGTGCTTTTGACAACTATTGGTTCAATTGGTGTTGCCGCCGTTGTTGACAAATCACTCGGAGATGCAAACATCAACCAGAACTTAGTCAAGATGACTCCTAAAGATGAAGTGAATCCTTGGTATCTCGCACTTTTCTTTAACAGTCATCTTGGCAGAACACAAACTGAGAGAGCTGCATCCAAGAGTGTAGTACCGATAGTCAACTATTCAAGACTACGGAACATCATGGTTCCCCTCCCCCCCCGCGACGTGCAGGACCGCATCGCCCAGGTGATGCAAGACGCCTACGTCACGCGCCGGGTCAAACTTGCGGAGGCGGAGGCGTTGTTGGGTGGGATTGATGGGTATGTGCTTGGGCGGCTAGGGATAGATTTTTCACAGCTTCAGGAGCAGCGAGCCGCTCTCAAACCGATAAGCGCAATTATCGGCGGGCGTTTTGATTTTGAGGCTGTCGTGACAGTTCGTGAAATCAAATTTAACGACACACAGCCTGTTGTGCTCCGGCAAATCGTTAGGCAAATCAATGAGCGCGTCACGCCCACAAGCGAACATCCTGATCAAGATATTAACTACATCAGCTTGGGACATATTGCCCCCAATATAGGAGAATTGGTTGATTTTTCTCCTGTAAAAGGTTCTTCGGTTTTGAGTTCCTCGCCCAAATTTAAGCAAGGTGATATCTTGTATGGACGCATGCGGCCGTATCTGAATAAGGTATGGATCGCCGAGTTTGATGGTATCTGTACTGGTGAGGCTCTTGTATTCAGGCCAATTAGAGAGAAAGTAGATACACATTTCCTGCATTCATTACTCTTGAGTCGTATCACGCTCGCTCAGGTAGTGCCACTTCAAAGCGGCACTTCGCTTCCCAGAGTTTCAGCATCGGACGTTCTCAGTGTCAAGCTACCAATCCCCAAAGACTTGGAACAGCAAATTGAGATCGGCGAAGAAGTTATGCGACGTCGCGCCCACGCCAAACGCCTGCGCGCCGAAGCCGAAACCGTCGTCGCCGAGGCGAAGGCGCAGGTCGAGCGGATGATTTTGGGGGAAGGGTAGACGGTAGACAGGGGGAGCAAACCGTGATTGATGGACATCGGGACCATGGGCAGGACCTGGACGTGGGAGCTACAACGGCGGCGGGTGTACCGCGTAGTCTGGTGGCTTGCTTCCAGGAATACGATCTGAACGCCCTCGACCCGGCGCAGCACGAACATCTGCTCGTGGAACGGGTGCTGGCCTACGGCGATCGTCGTGAACTGCGCTGGTTGTTCAGGCAATATGGTCAAACACGCATCACCCGTTGGGTGGGACAGTGGGGCGCGCGGCGTTTGCCGTGGCGGCGCTATAATTTATGGTGTGTGCTGCTTGGGCTAGGCCAGCCGGTACGTCCAAAGGAGCGGCAACTATGGCGGTATTAAACCCGGTTCATTGGAACGCTATCACACCGGCGATGCGAGAAGTGCTGCGGTTCATCGGGGCATGTGACTTTTCATCGCGCTTCTATCTGGCGGGTGGAACGGCCCTTGCGTTGCGCCTTGGGCATCGCCGCTCGGTGGATTTGGACTTTTTCTCCAGTACGGATGAAATTGGCCAGAAAACGCACCTCGAGATTCTGAGCGCACTATCTGCATTGCACCCACAGACAATAGAGGCCGCAATGGGGAACCTGTTGCTTGTGCTCCGCGAGATGCACGTGGGGTTTTTCGGCTATAGTTATCCGCTGCTTGCGCCAACAGAGAGTGTGGAAAGCGTCGCCCTGGCCGGGATAGTGGATATTGGCCTGATGAAGCTTGATGCGCTCATCAGTCGCGGGAGCCGCAAAGATTTTTTTGACCTGTACTTTGTCCTTCAGCGCATCCCTTTGACAGAACTGTTGGCTTTGGGACGCGCAAAATATCCCTATGCACGTGATTTTGAGCTAATGGCGATAGAAAGTCTAGTGCTCTTTGATAATGCCGACCGTGATCTACAACCGCAACTTCTAACAAACACAACTTGGGATCAGGTCAAGCAATTCTTTATCGCTGAAGCTCAATCATTAGGTGAAGAATGGTTGATGCCGCAAGAGGAGTAGATTGTGACACAAGGCAACAAATATACTCCGTTGATGGATTATCTCCAACACGCGCCACACGATGAGATCACGCTCACGTTCGACGAGATCGAGGCGGTGATCAAAGACAGTCTCCCCCCTTCGGCGCGAACGCAACGCGGATGGTGGAGCAACCGCAGCCAGGGATCGCCGCAAGCGGAGGCATGGATCGGCGCGGGCTATCACGCCGCGGACCTCGATCTGAACGCGGAGCGCGTCACCTTCCGCAAGCCATTGCGCGCGTACACCGTGCGTCGTGAGGGCGATGTGGTATTTTGGGACAGTGACCTGGTGAGAGCGCTGCGCTATCAGACCGGCTGGAGCCAGGCGCAATTGGCCGACGAGTTAGGCGTCCGCCAGCAAACTGTCAGCGAGTGGGAGACCGGTGTGTATGCCCCAAGCCGCGCGATGTGCAAGTTCTTGTCTCTGGTCGCCGAAAACGCAGGATTTACCTATCAGTAAAATACCTCTTGACAAAAAAGCCAATACCGTGTAAAATGTAAATAACTAAATACACGGTAACGGCATTTTTAGAAAGTCAGGAGGTCGCAATGCAGCACACCAACAACGGCGCCAGAGCACTCTTTCTCTCGCCTGACGGTACCCTCTATCCAGACACACTCATCTGTTCCGGCGTCATCCCCGCCGAGTTGAAGGGGCAGCCGTGTCCATACGCGCACAACGGTGGCCTTCCAGATCCTATCCCGCTTAATCCTCATGATCCGGCCTACACCGCAGACAAAGGGCAACCCGGCGATCTGTGCCCGCCGTGCATCAAGCAACAACTCGCCCACCTGGGGCACTGGCAAGGGCATCATGGACAAACCTATCCGGAAGAATTGGCGTCATTACGCCTGTTCAAATGCCGGCAATGGTTCTGGCTGGTCGTCCTCGGTTTGCACGATCAAGAACCCGACAGAATTGCGTCACACTGAACCGTATAAGCTGCGGCGCTTGTCAAAAAAGCATTAGGGAGGAAAATACGATGGCTGCGTATCCACTGGATGAACTGATCGCAAAATGGAAATTGGCGGAGTTGACGCCAGAACAGGCTATCGGGCAAATGTTGCTGCTTCTGCAGGCGCTCGTTGAGCGATTGGAGATTCTGGAGCGGCAGACCAAGCGGCAACGCAACCTTTTAAACTGATAGGTGCCTCAAACTCAACTACGGAGGGAAAAAGACATGCTACGTTTACACCGCGTCGGCGACGGGCCGATCATGACACCATGCAAAGATGTGCCATGGGAAAAAAGTGCCGTCCTCAACGCTGCTGCCATTCACGACGGCGGGAAGTTTCACTTGTTGTATCGCGCCGTGGCACACAACCCCGGCGATCCAAACCGCTCGTGCATCGGCTACGCCGTCAGCGATGACGGTATCCACTTCGAGCGGCTAGACGAGCCGGTACTTCTGTCCGATACTGTACCCGAAGAATCACAGGGTGTTGAAGACCCGCGCGTCACCAAGATCGGCGACACGTTCTATATGCTCTACACTGCCTACGACGGCGCACGCACGCAGGTCGCGCTGGCGACGTCCACCGACCTCATCCATTGGCAGCGTCATGGCGTCGTCATCCCAGATACGCTGTTCGGCGACAATAAGGATGCCGCGCTGTTCCCGGGAAAAATCGGCGGGCGCTACTGCATGCTGCACCGCCCTGTGCCGGACATCTACCTGGCGTTCTCCGACGATTTGCTGCATTGGACGGATCACGTCCGCATTATGCAGCCGGAATTCGAGTGGGAGACGGCGAAAATCGGCGCGGGCGCGCAGCCGATCAAGACGGAGAAAGGTTGGCTGCTGATCTATCACGGCGTGGACGAGAAACTGTGGTATCGCCTTGGCGCGGCGCTGCTCGACCTGGACGATCCAACGCGTGTCATCGCCCGCCAGCCCGAATGGATTTTGCAGCCGGAGGCCGAGTGGGAGATCGTCGGCGATGTGAACAACGTCGTTTTCACCTGCGGGGCTGTCCTGTTGGACCGCGAACTGTGGGTTTACTACGGCGCGGCGGATACCGTCATCGGCCTGGCGAAGGGGAATATCGACGATTTCTAACTTATTGCATACACAACGATAAAGTGGTAGAATGTATGTAATTGAGCAAAACCCATGCCCGTATGAGAGGAGCGTAACATGGAAAAGCAAGTGTATGAGACCCCAAGTATCGTTTACGAAGGCGACCTGGAAATTCAGGCCGGCAGTCCATTGAGCGTGATTGAGGATCTCGACGAATTCGAGTTCTAGTCCGCGTCAACTGGCTTATCATCAACGCAACAGGCCCCGACAATGTCGGGGCCTGTTTTTGTTACGCTTGTGGTTTTGTACTCCGTCTGCTGCATTTATTTCGAGCAGGTTCCCAGGCCAATCTCGAAAATTCTATCGGGCGTGACGGTTATAAATTCCAGATTCGAAGACTGAGGCTTTTAAGTGATTTCCACCGGATTCCGGTTCAACTTGAGGAATTTCCCATTCCGGTTTTGGCATCGACCGAAACTTTGAAAGGCTGGCCTCTTTCCGCTAACAGTCTTGAAAATTCCGGAAGCCTTTATTGACTTAATCCGGGAAATTTGACTGGAATTTTAGAAGTTGAATCCGCTTCAGGCTTTTAAATCCGTTGGCAGATTCTTCAAGCGGGAATTTCTCGAATTGATGACTTTGCTGCCTTTAACCGAATCTTGAAAATTCCGAAATCTTAAATCCCCAAACTTTCAATCTCTCAATCTTCAGATCTCTTCGCTGGACCGCGTCTGTTAAAAAATGACTGGTGACAAGGCATTAAGGATCAGAGTGGCGCGGTCGGAGACCGGCCACAGCACATTGCATCCTGATCCCTAATCCCCGATCACTAATCACCGTAAGGAAGTCTGGGTGAGCGGGAACCTGTGTGCCCACCCAGATCTCCCTACGTTCGATCTCCGGATCGTCCCGATCCGCGAAGTCTTATAGTAGTGCTTTGCGCTGCATCTGCCGCAACGCGCGGCTCTTGTGCTGTCGGACCGCCTCCTCGCTCATGCCGGAGGCGCGCGCGATCTCATCGGTGCTGCGCCCCTGGAAGTAGTCGGTCAACACCTGCCGTTGCAGCGGCGAGAGCCGGGTCAGGCCGTCGCACAGCGCCGCGATCTGCTCCTGGCGTTCGATGAGGCTCTCCAGACCGGGCCGGTCGCTCTCGAACAGCGCGGGCGGCGCATCGTCGAGCGCCACATAGCGCCACGACCGCCGGCGCGCCTCGCGGATCTTGTTGCGCGCGATGCCCTTGATGTAAGCCGTGAAGGGGATGTCCAGCCGGGGTTCGTAGCGCCCGCCCTCGACTTGCTCGTAGGCCGTCGCAATCGCGTCGTGGACGATGTCATCGTCAGGCGTCGCCGTGTCGTTCGTCACGCGCACAAACGCCAGCACCGCGGACACTCCCGCGCTCGCGTACCATTCCTCCCACGCCATCGCCCGATCCTGCGGGTTACAGTTGAGCGCCGGCAAGAGCCGTTCTACCAAGACTTCGTTAGACTTATGTCGCGTTTCCACAAGCGTTCTCCTTATTTATGTGAATGTGGCGACGGATCCAACGAAAGGATCTATTCAACTGTTAAGGAACAGGGCAGTCGGATAGTCAAATAGTCAGGTAATGGGTGGGGTATGAGCTATCGTCTGACATAGTACTGCCATGAACTTTATGCAGTTTACCACACTTTTGTGACAATGCACGTCAGGATTATGTAGACGGAAACTCCGGGTCACGAATGACGGCGATTTCGCCGATGGGGGTGGCACGCATCGCGGCGATGGCGTAGTCGGGGAGCTGCATGAGGCGCACAACGGCGCGGCGCGCCGCATCGGCGTCTCGGCCCGCCAGCGCATCGACCAGAGTATGCAGATACGCGCTCTCCAGCGCGATGACATCTCCAGTGTGCGCGGCGTCTTCCCAACGCCGGAGGCTGCGCAGGTGCAACAAGGGCGGGGCCAACTGTTGCAGCACGCGATTATGCGTCGCGTCGAATATCGCCCGGATGGCTCGCCGGAAAGCGTGACGCAGGTCGTCTTGCACGGCAACCGGCGGGGTTTGTTCCGCCCATTGCGCCTGGCATGCCCCGAACCGCGCGAGATAGGCTTCGGCCAATGCGCGCACCTCTGCGATCTCCGCATCGGTGGCGGTGGTCGCCGCCAACGCGACGACTTCGGGGAAGAGAAGCTGCTCGAATTGTTCCACGTCCCACACGGTCGCTTCTGCCCGCCGCAGCGCCATCAGCAACGCATCGCCGAACGCTTCGTTCTGCGCCTGGGTGACGGTCATGCCGCGTCCCTGTTCCACTGCGACCAACCCCTGTGCCATCAGGATACGCGTGGCGTCGCGCACCACCGCCCGGCTGACGCCGAACTGCTCGCAAAGCTGCGGCTCGGTGGGCAAATCCGCGCCCGGCGCAAGTTCGCCGGAGAGGATCGCCTCGCGGATGGTCTCCGCCATCTGTTCGGCCATGGTCTGTTTTCTCACCGGCCGCGAAAAGGTCATTGTGTCTGGCATAGAGCTTCTCCTAATTCAACACGCCATCTGGAACAGGTTGTCCGATGAGATAGCGTTGTTTTGCGTCGATCTGCGCGTACAATCCCAATGATACCACCAAAACGATCCCGCCGATAGTCCAGGCCGCCGGGATGGACAGCCGTTCGGCAACGTAACCGAGAACGGTGCTGCCGATGATGCTGCCCAGGTAGGCGACAAGCGATTCGATGGAGAGCATGGCCGAGCGTTGTTGCGCCGGGATTTCGCGGTTGAGCAGCGTCGCGTGCGGTGAGTTGACCACGGCCATGGTCATATATACCAACCAGAAGGCCACTGTCGCCGGAAGAGCGCGCACCTGAGATGCCAGCGCGATGAGCAGCATCCCACGCACCCCCTGGAAGATGGCGCAGACCAGACCATAACGTTCGCGCAGCCAGCGGCTTAACGGCGTGGCAAGTTGGTTCCCCACCATGCCGGCGAGGAAATTTCCACCCATCACCAGACCCAGGAGCAGGCTGTTCTGCGCGCCACCGAGTAGAGCAGCGAAGTGCGGCTGCCAGAGCGCCTCCAGGCTGATGAGCGCCAGACCACTGACGAACGACGCGCCCAGCAGACGCAGCAGAACCGGATTGCGACGGCTCAGCGTCACGCCGGTGCGGATGATGTCCGGCACTTGACGGACACCCGCTTTCCAACCGGCGGCATCACCGGTAGGGCACGCCTCTTTGACCAACAACAAGGTCACCAGGAGCAGCGCAGCCTGAACGCAAATCGCCAACGTCAACGGCGTGGACAATGGCGTTAGGACCGCCGTCCCGTCTGGCGGTAGGGCTGAAAAGAGACGCGGCATGGCGCTGCCCAGGAGCGCCCCGGTTCCGAGTGCCAGCAGCGTAAACGTCCCGGCTTTCGCCAGCGCGGGTTGCAATTCCACCTGTGGATCGATGGCGTGCAGACTGTCCACGAACCATGCATCCAGCGCCCCCGACGAGAGCGCGCGGGCAATCCCATTGAGGATAAACGCGGCCAGCGCGACAGGGAAGGAAAACGTGTGCAAGAAAACGATAGAGCCAAGCAACGAGCACGCGTAGGCCATCAGCGTAACCTTCTTGCGCCCGATGGCGTCGGCCAATCCCCCCGTCGGCACCTCCAGCAGCACGATGGTCAGCGAATAGACGCCCAGCAGCAGGCTGACCTCGAACAGGTTCAGCCCGCGCGCCTGCGCCAGCAGCACGGAAAGGGACATCGGCAGCCCCACCGCAAACCAGAACAAAGACACGATCAAGTAATACACCCGTTGAACCTGCCGTATCGACTTCATTTCGATCTCCTTATTGCAAAGTCATATTATGATAATACATAAAAGCTGTTTTGTCAAGAGGTTTTTCTCATCTGTCACACTCTCGTCCCCACCAGCATATAGCCATGCAGTCCCACATACCCCCTACCCCACCAGACTAACGACTACACGACTGACGACTCAAGACTCCGTGAGGTAAACGTAAACGATGGAAACCAGAGAACAGACGATACAGCGGTATTGGGCCGCCCTGGACAAGGTCACGGCGCAGTTGGAGGCCGACTACTACGTCCTGGCGGCGGTGCTCTACGGCAGCCTGGCACGCGGCGAGCCGTGGGAGAAGTCGGACATTGACCTGATGATCGTGCTGCGCGACGATCCACAGAACCGTGCACCGGAGCTTGTGTGGATGAGCGCGGACGGCATCAACGTCTACGCCGAGTATCTTATCAATAATCCGGGGGAGACAAACTCCCGCCGAAGGCACTTGCCGAAAATGCCAAATACAGGTACACTGCGCAACCTATGCTAGATGATCTCGATCTCACCGCAATTCACGACGAAAACG